>Ga0247834_1000393_pt1 | contig 83985 bp, 65 predicted proteins | sample LaCruzMarch2015__8_FD_187118 | JGI IMG/M metagenome (GOLD analysis project Ga0247834, IMG submission 187118) | Freshwater microbial communities from meromictic Lake La Cruz, Castile-La Mancha, Spain - LaCruzMarch2015_12m | ecosystem: Environmental > Aquatic > Freshwater > Lake | place: Spain...
CCAAGAGCACACCGAATCGAATTGAAAGGAAATAGCAGACGCAAAAACTTAAAACAACTACCTTAGCAATCTTATTTTGCCGTACTTATCCACAGGGGGGTCAGACCTCCGGAATGAGGGGGTCAGACACTCCGGAATATACAGATAGTGAACCAGCAGTGCGTTACCGTTCAGGATTTAGGGTTGGGATGAGACTTAAGTTAGCGGGGACTTGGATTAGGGGGTATAAACCATCGTTGAGCTTTTAAAGTTGGAGGGCTAGACTTGAACTAGCAGGTATTCCCAATACACACTCGTAAACAAAGATTATTGTTTGAAATAGTTAACATGTGTTTGGGTCAACATATCAAATAAATGTTGATTAGTGTCGTATTCTACAAAGCATATGTTTTCAAATGCTTCATTAAATCCTCTCGCCAAGAACGGAAGTGTATGAACATTATCAGAACACATTACAATATTCTTATTTGCAGCTATTGCATAACCCAATTCAATTAGTGCACTTGTGGGAAGTTTTTCAGGATATATGAGCAGAAAATTTCTACTCTTATCTAAAGCATCAAAATCAATTTTTGCTGCGACTTTAGGAGGTTGATGGTCATGTCTGTTTGAAAAGTGCAAAGAAGCATTAAATATCTTTTTGAATCCAATAGTCTTAAATTTTTCTTCAAGTTCATTTGCAAAGTCATTTAAAGCTTTCCTTTTGATTGCGTCAGTAATAGCAGCAATCGGGAATGAAATAAAAATATCATATTCAAATGCCTTTTGATCGGTATCTACCGTAGCGCCACTTCTTACTTGTCTGTTATTTAACCAATGTATTAGTACTGAACCGATTATTGCCAAAATTAAGGAAACTATCATCCCGATTGTTATCCAAAGTTTTTGTTCATCATTTGGGTTCGTGTTGGTTAATATCAATGTAAGAATTGCCTCAACAACTAAGACAACACCACCAAGGATTTTGATTGGAGCATCAATGATTTGTTTCATATTTTTACATTTTTATAAATAAACTAAATGTATTGCACTGAATATCAGCCTTTGCCAAGACTGACGACTATGTAAAGCTTAGCTATTAGTTGTGTATGTTTTGTTTAGTACTTGTTTGAATTTTGGGATCTGAGTTCCAAATGGCATATTTCAAACCAAATGAGACGAAAGAATATAGTTTAATAGTGTTATACCATCCAGCCTCAAGTTTTGTGCAAATGTGCTTTGAAACCCCTAATTTTACAGGATTTCGTCGAAACGATTTGAACAAAACCTCACTCCGCGAGATTAAACAAGCATTTTTAGAACGAAATTGGGGCTAAGATTTATCTCGGTTTCCCCTTCACTACAAAAAAAACAAGCAATTGACGGGATTTTTACCTTTCGGGGGAACATCTATAAAACTAGCCCGTATTAAAGCAAATTACTTTAAGGATCAATGTATTAAATGCTCAACTTCGACTATTTTAACCAATGTTGAGAATTAAAAGCCCTTAAAATCAAACTCCTTGTTTATATTGGACTTCTGATTTTGGATCCCTTTCAAAAAGAATTAAAATCCAACTTACGCATGATTATTTCACTTTTAAAATTAATCTTATCGCAAAGTAATATTTTTTTAATTCTGATTCACAATTTACCAAAAAAAATTCTCTATCGCCTTCAATACCAACCCCGAAGATATACCGCACAGCGCTAGGTTTTGTGTAAGTAATTTAGGTAAAGTACTGTAAATTAATGATTTAAAAATAAATTTACACAAAACCTGAATCCGTATATTAGCCTTTGTGAGACCATGAATTACTCTCGGTTTTATTCTATCATTTTACTGATTATTACTTGAATATCCTTTTTTGTGGCTGAAATTGAAAATCCAACCTCTTCCCATTCGGATGTCGTCATTTCATTAAAAATCATCATGTTGTTTTTGGTTTTAAAGTTTATATTTTGGTGTGCTAAGATTTTATCTTTTATGTCCTTCTGCACATCATTATAGTCTGAAATTTCAAAATCAGCCGGAAAAACAATCCCTGGGAATAATCTTTTTATGGCTTCAATGTGATAATAGTTTTCAATTTCTCGCTTCCCAAGCATATGGAATTCTCCGCCTAAATTTAATACTTTAATTGCCAAATTTGCTTTATTCGCTTGTTTTGTGGTATAATCCGTTGCCCCATTATCGCTATCCAATACAAAAAGAAATTTTCTACTTATTTTTCTACAAAGGTTAGCATTGACAAAAAACTCAACTTGGTCCCCACCGCATGGAATGAATAATATATCATTTGGTACGCTGCCGTTCAATTTCATAATTGCAATTTCCCAAAATTGGACATCGCCCTTTCCTTCAACAAAAACTACCTTACGATAATTGTCGTTTAGTAAATTGTAGTTAGGTCTTATTCCCAACTCTTGAATTACTAAATCAAGAATTTCACTATTGTTATTTGAGGATAGAAAATTTGAAATTGAGTTTTCCTTTCGAACAACCACGATATTACTTTCATTAGTCGCACCAGCAAAAATTGGTGAATGTGTGGTCAGGAAAAACTGCGAACTATCAGACAATGCAATAATTGAATTCAGCAATTCTACTTGCAGTGATGGATGCAAATATGTTTCCGGTTCTTCGATCGCAAAAATTTGGTACTGTTTGGTTTGTTTGCTTGCCAAATATTCAAAGTATGCTACCATTAGCAGCCTTTTAAACCCAGTCCCTTTATTTGAAATAGGGACATCATATGCCTCATTTTTGAATTTTAGGCTCAAATCAAATTTCACTAAACTATTCCAGTTGCAAATTACTTTTGGTCTGATCTGTTCGATCTCGGGCACATTTTTCTGCATAATAGAGGTAATCAAATCAAATTCAGTTGTCAAATCACTGGTTACCTCTGTTTCAATTTGGGCAGTTAAATGCTTGTTTCTTTCCAAAGAAGCAGTGGTTAAGCTTTTAAACTGGTTTTGAAAGTTAGTCGCTCCTACATCAAGACTCTGTTCAGCATCAAAGACTGAAAGTTCTGGAAGTTCAATTTCTGGATACTGTTTATTTATATTCTTTAAATATTCGTCGGCTGGATATTTTTTCTCTATTCTTTCCTCGCTTTGCGTACTTTCCTCAATCTGTTCAATCTTTGATAGATTTGTAACGCCCCGTCCCGAACGTGTAAAATTGCCAATTAATTCCTCCAAGTAATTGTTTAGGTCGTTCTCTTTCGCACCCCAAACATTGCTTACTGTTTGATGGCAGATGTCATTGCAGAAGTAAAAGACTTCAACTTTCAGTTTTCCTCTTATGTCAAAGTTGAACTCTTTTTGAATAGAAATTTTAGATTGACAATCTAATGCCAATGAATTGACCGCAATTGGTGGGTCAAACCTTATCTTGATTTCAACCCTTTCATTTTCTCCAATTCCTTGAAATACATCTTCTGGCTTTATTTTTTCGGAAAAAAACGCAACCACAGCTTTTACAACAGAGGATTTCCCCGCGTCGTTCTTACCTACAATTGTGTTTATACTGCCGCATCGTAGATTTTGGACATTTTTTATTCCCCGAAAATTTGAGATTGAAATATCGTATATTTTCATTGAAGCTTTATTGTTATTTCCTTTCTCTATTAAAGAGAACGGTTGGCTAGCTGTTATGCCGCCGTGCATTGGCTTTACGGGCGGGCTGCTATTCAAGGAAATAGGCAGCAAGCCATGGTTCTGCCAATCATTCTTTTACAACCTTTTCCGCATTGTACAAATTAACCACAATTGGCTTGAGCAAGGTTTCTAATTTCTGCTTGTTCTTTGCTATCCAATCATCAATTTCTGGTTTTTGGGTCGATAAATCAACCATGATTTCTCTTTCCAACTTTCCTTCGTCACTATATTCTTTAGCCCTTTTTGCTTTTTCTTCCCAGGAGAGTTTAACTATTCCACTGGTGATCACCAATTCATCGATATCTTCATCGTATTCAATTTCTTCATCATTGTAGTAGATGTTTTGTTCTGGAACAACTATTCCTCCTCTGGACAAAACCATTGCATCCCGCACGTTTACTTGCTTGATCGTGCTTTCGTCCAAGGCAACTCCTTCCAAATTTTCACCCTGGTTGACCCTTTCAACTGCTTCTTTAACGGTCAGTATTCTCATCATCTTGGTTTTTAAACTTTTGCTCAATGTACAGATTACGCTCGTCTTTGTTGGCCTGCCGGGCTGATATCAGCCGCACAACCAATCCCCTAAGTGTATAAACAACCAAAAGTATAATTTTGGTTGCAGTCTTTCCTATCCTTACAATTCGGTATTCACCATTCCGACTCGCTTCTAATTCAATAGCGTTTGGATCATCAAATACTGTCTTCGTTTCCTCAAAATTGATTTTGTGTTTTTCCGTATTCTTTTGATTCTTAACCTCGTCCCACTCGAATTTCATAATTTACAGCAATTGGTTGATGAACAAGTTTAGTTTAGTTCAACAAATACCTAATGCTACTAGGAACCAAGCAAAACCCGCATTGTGTCTTTTACTTGGTCGTTAGTAGCCAGTATTTCAGTGTTGGGAGTACCTGTTTTTTCATTTAAAGAACTTTTATGCAAAATAATATTTTTTTATCCCAATTCTCGTTTTTTTTGTGGTATATTTTTTATTCCAGTGTTTTTTTGTTTATTTTACCCCAAATAAACCTTCATGCCCGAACCACTCAAAAACATCTTCTCCCGCCCCTTGCTCAGCCCATTTGCGGAACTTGTGCAAAAAGTATGGCCTGATTTTTCCACCACTACCTTCCTCGAAAAGGTCTTTGACGAGCATTACGAAAACCTTGAACTCAAACAACGCACCCGGCACATTGCCCATGCCCTGCGGGCCTGTCTGCCTACGGCCTACCGCGATGCCCTCCAGATCGTGTGCGAGGTTACACAATCCTACCTCGATCAACACGGGGAAAAACTGACCTTTCAATGGATTTTTTTGCCCGAATTCATCGAAGCCCACGGCATCGAGGATCCAGATGCCTCCATAGCCGCCATCGAAACGGTGACCCGCTGGAGCAGTTGTGAATTTACGGTGCGGCCTTTTTTGGTGAAGTACCCGGAGCGGATGTACGCCCAAATGTTGGCCTGGTCGGATCACCCCAGTCCGATGGTACGTCGCCTGGCCAGCGAAGGCATCCGCCCACGTTTGCCCTGGGGCATGGGTGTACCTGCGCTCAAGCGTGACCCCGCACCCATTTTACCCATTCTGGAAAAACTCAAAAACGACCCCGCCGAAACCGTTCGCCGTTCTGTGGCCAACAACCTCAATGACATTGCCAAAGAACATCCACAGGTGGTGCTGGAGCTTGTTGGACGCTGGCTTGGCCAAAATCCAGATACGGATTGGATCCTGCGCCACGCGTGTAGGGGTTTGTTGAAAAAAGGCAATGCCCAGGCACTGGCCTTTTTTGGTTTTGAAAAAGGTGCCGATGCTGTTGAAGTCACCAACTTGCAATACAGCCCCGAGGTAAGGATTGGGGACAAGCTGGATTTTTCTTTCCAACTTGGCAATCATGCTCCCAAAGCGCAATCCTTGCGCCTGGAATACCAAATCGACTACCAGACGCTCTCCGGCAAAATTTCTTCCAAAGTTTTTAAAATAAAAGAGCTGGAATTGGCGGCTGAAACTACTGTGCAAATCGAGCGGCACCAGCGTTTTCAGGATTTCACTACCCGGAAGCATTATCCTGGGGTGCATGTTTTGAGGATTTTGGTGAATGGGGTAGCCTTGGCGGAAGGAGCGTTCTTGGTATCAAAAGCATCGGGAGGATAATTTAGCGTTTAATTAACTCACCGCACGTATTTAACCGCAGAGTAGCGGAGTTTACGCGGAGTTTCGCGGAGTTTTTTTAGTATAGTGGAGTTTTTTGCCACCTGCGGTGGCTGGAGATCGTGCTCCAGGAGGATTTTGCATCAATCAAGTATTTGATAGGGCTAGGACTCAAATTTCAACAACGGCGGCCTCTGCGGCCTCTCCGCACCGAAGGTGCGCCTAAAAAAACTCCGCGGAACTCCGCGTCAACTCCCTTACTCTGCGGTAAAAACACGTGCGTTGTGTTATTAAAAAGAATCAGCGGCACCGAAGGTGCGCCTAAAAAAACTCCGCGAAACTCTGCGTCAACTCCTTTACTCTGCGGTAAAAATACATGCGGTGAGTTATTAAAAACAATCAGCGAAGCTGCTTAAAAAAAACTCGGAACAAATCTCCCTTGCCTCATTCCGCCACCACCACATTCCAAAGCCCCCTAACACTACCCCCCAAGCAATTGCTCTTTTCCATGGGGGGGATTTTTGATTGACAAGTCTTGACGATGTCAAAAGCAAAAGGCTCCAATCGGCAGCGGTAGTTGTCGAGGTAGATGATGTTGGCTTTGGTGTTTTCGGCCAAACAAAGGTATTCGGCGAAGGCATCGGTATTGTCGGAGGTGGTACTCAGGAAGGTAAGTACGTTGACCGCGATGCCCTTTTTGGCCAGGGTACTCGCCCATTCGCAAATGTCAATGCCGCCTTCCCGACAAGTATTGGCGCCATCGCTGATCAGGAATATGCTTTTGCTGTGTTGCGGATTGTCGGTAAACAACTCCGGGCAACGCAGCAGCATGGTCAGCAAGGGCGTGGTGCCGTCGGGTATCAAAAACCGCAACTTGCTGCGCAAATCTACCCGATTGATGCCCCCTGCCTGAAACCATAAATCGGGTGGACTGTCGCACACCCCCCCAATGGTGCCAATGCCCAGGGCAACGCTGGTATCGATTTCGGGCAAAATTTTCAGGCACAGGTCTTTCATGGCCGTAAATCGGTCTGCGCCATAGCACACCACCTGCTCCATCACCATAGAACCCGAAATGTCCACCAAAAAAACCAGTTCATCGTAGTTGTTCAACTTGAGATCGCTGATGATGGTCTTGTGCATGTTGATGAAGGTCGGCTTGTATTCTTTGCGGCGGGCTTGGGTAGAGTCGGCTTCGGGCAGGATAGAACCCACTTGCAGGGTATCGGCCAACAAGCGGTAATTGTACAAGGCCGTGGTGTTTTCGGGATCGGCTTTCACGGCAGATTCAAACGCTGCAAAAGCTTTTTCCATGTCCCTGCGGTGCACGTGGTAGTGCAGCGATTGGTAATTGCTGCGGTGGGAATTGCGGCCCTGATTGAGCAAAATGGCCTTGCCCAAGGCATTGTAAAACACACTCAACAGCGATTTTTGGGGCATTTTGTCTTGCATCGCGATGGCATCCTTCAGAAAGGGCAACGCCTCGCCATACCGATCGGCATAGCTGAAACTCATGCCCAAAAAGAAGGTAGCCAAGGCTAATTTTTGCTGGCGCTCTTGATCGGTGGGACTGATCATGCGGCGGGCTTTTTCCAGCACGGTTTTGGCGGTAGCCGGATCACCCAGGCGCCCCAGGCAAAGTCCATGCGCGAGCGCAAAACTGAAATTTTCGGGAAAAAGTCGATAGGCTCGTTCAAAATTGCTGCCAGCCTGGCGGTATTTCCCCTCGGCATACAGCAACGAACCTTGATAATGAAGGCGGTAAGCTTGTTTGTCGGGCGGAGGCACAGTCTTGAAACCATGACCGCTCGCGATCATGCCCAAAATCAATAAGACCAGGGAGTAGCACAATACCTTCATAAATCTTCAGTCATAACAATCCTATATCTTAATACTCAAATAACCCGTCAGGTAGTACCTTGGTTCTTGAGTCAGGCGCAATACATTCCGAATTCCGAAGGCTGGCCCCTTGCGCACCAGTCCCAGTTGCAGATCAGCAAAAACGCTGAAATCCCAGCGGGTGAGGTTGCCCCGATCGAAGGTTTTTTCAGTTCGGTTTGAGCTCAACTCAAAAAACTGATCGCCTTTGATGCAGTTTCCTGCGGCATCCAGTCTACAAAAATAAGTATTGCGGACAAAGCTGTACGAAGTCGCCGAAAAACGCTCCACTTGCACCGAAGCAATCGCACCGAAGCCAATGCCCATCCAATTTGTCAGGTTTTTGCGCAATTGCAGCGGCACCGCAGACACACTCTGAAATTCCTGATAACCCGGCCCATTGGCGCGTGCCACAGAATCCACAATCACATTAAGGAGTCTTCCGTTGAAGGGGGTGGTTGTTTGACGACTGGATTGGTGCAAAATAAATCCCTCTTTGGAGAAATCCATCCGTCCGGTTGTAGCGGGAAAAAGTTCAACCTGGAAATAAGCTTTGTAAGGTTTGAACGGTGAAAGGCTCAATCCGGCGAAGTTGCTGTTCAGGCCAGGCTGCTCCAGAAAAAAGTTGCGCCCCGCCATAGCGCCCAAAGACCAGCCCGGTTTGAAATGGGTGCTGGCGTGATTGGTCACAATGGGCGGATTGCGGTCAAACACAATGCTGGCCTGGCTATCGAAGGGGTATTTCTTCATTTTTCGCCCGATCTCCAGGCGGTATTTCACAAAACCCTTGGTCGAATCGCGGTCGCCTACGCCGTCTTGTTTCGTGCCAGGCAGGTAAATGTTGCGAAAGGTAAAAATTAGTTTGTCCTTGCGAATCGCCGTATCCAGGCAGCTCTGATTGGCCAGCGGAACCTCTGGACAAATGGGACAAAGCGGATACATGTCCAGCACCTTGAGCTCTGCTGCTTCCAGTCCACGAGGTACTCCGGTCGTGATTTGAATGGTGCTGGCCGGACCTTCGCCATTGTTTTGAAAATTGACTTTGTAGCTCAGGTCTTTGCTTTTCGCTCCGCGAAAACTCATTTTTTTGCGCGATACCGCGATGTTGTTGGGATCGTGCGAAGCCAGAATTTCCATTTCCAGGGTCACTTTGGCGGTTTTGCCATTTTCGCCTAGGTACAATGCCTCGATGGTGATGATGGCGTTGGTGTCGGCCAGCATCTCATCCGTAGCTTGCAGGGATACAAACAGATTGCGCTTTTCGCCAGGCTTCAGGTTGCTGAAGTGCCAGGTTTTTTGTTGCTGGTATTCGGTCAAACTCTGCTGCACCAGTTGATGGGGCGCCGCATGCAGTGCCAGCAGCCAATTGGTGTACGCTCCGGTCTCCACTCCTGCCCAAAGCAATTCGGGGCGAAAATGCCCGGGGGCAAAACTCAGATCTCCTCCAGCCCCAGCGGTTTCGCCAAAATGGGCGCGGGTTTGCTGAAATGAAAAATGATCTTGACGGTATTCCTTTTGGTTGAAAAAAAAGTGCAACTCTCCCGATTGCAGATCGTCTTCGAGGTTGGCGTAGGTCAGGATAAAGACCGACTCTTCACCTGGGCGCGGATTGCGGACGGCCCGCAGTTTCAAGGTTTTTTCTTTTGGCGCAACCGGAAAGCCCGGTACATTGCTGGCCAGCATCTCGGCTTTATCGTCAATGTCGGTGCGTTTGGGACGGGTTTTGGGTGATTTGCCTTTGTCGTATTTCCCGGTTGCCCACAATTGGGCATCAAAAGCGCCATTGCGGGTGTAGGTATGCTGGGGTTCTTTCTCAAAGCTGTAGCCCCCATCCCCAAATTCCCAGTAATAATCGTAGTACGGCAAAGGCGCACCAGGAATAGATTGCTGGGCGGGCAAAATGGGTTTAAACTGGAATCCTGCGCCTTGTTTTTGGATGCTGAAATCGGCGCTGGGGTCGGCAGCAGTAGGCTGTGCCCAGATTGCAACGCTGGAGACAAGCAGGGCAATGAATACGCTGGTAATCGGTTTTCTCATTGGATCAAAGTTTTGGCCCATGAGACAGGTTCGATTGGTTCTGGTTTTAAACCATTATGGATTGGGCTGCGCCCAATCGTTTTTAATAACCGCGACGACGCGACGGCGCGACGACACATTTGGCTGCGCCAAATGAGCGACGTGAAACGACGAAAAGGTGTGCGAAGCACGCATATCGTCGCGCCGTCGCGTCGTCGCGGTTACAAAAAAAACAGCAGCGGAGCTGTCTAATGCGCTATTTGAATTACCAATTAACGCTCGAAGCTAAAGCTGCTTAAAAGAAAAAACTCAGAACCAATCGCCCCTGCCCATGAGGGCTTCCTCAAAAATAGATGGATTTGGCAATTATTTTTCATCAAACGCAAATAAGGTGCAGGCCCGAGGGCCTGCACCAAGTGTTGCATGGGATCAAAAAAGTTCATGGGATTATGGCGCGGATGCCGCATTTGGGATACTGTATTGGAAATAGGTGTTATCTTGTTTCTTAGAGTATGACTAAATTGTAGCCGGATTTCTCCCGCCTACAATCATACATCGGGAATGGAAGAGAAATCTTACTGCCCAAAAGTGTTAAAAAAAAGTTAAGAGCATGTCTAAATATTTTTGTTTTAAGCGAAAATGATGCCGATTTGGGCTGAATGAGGCACGAAAAGCGGAGTGTAGCAGCGCTACATGAGCATTTTCGGAACGAAATTCAGGCCAAATCGGGACATTTGCAGCAAAACAAAAAATTTTAGACATGCTCTAAGATAAATTTGACTTATGAGCGAGGAAAACCATTTGCTTGCCCTCTGCGCTGGAGACACCCCCCGCATCAGATCCATCTACCAGCAGTATGCCGGGCAAATCCGGCGCTGGGTAGAAGACAACAACGGCTCTGCGGCAGATGCCCAGGACTTGTTTCAGGATGGCCTCATTGCCATCTACGATCGGTATTGCAGCAAGGACATTGAATTGAGCAGTTCTTTCGGCGCGCTACTCTTTGGGGTCTGCAAACGCAAGTGGTTTGACCGCCTGAAAGAAAAAAACCGCGAAACCATAGTAAGAAAAATCGAGGAAGAGCGATATACGGATGACAACGACCCCGTTATGGAATCCGAAGCCGCCTTCCTAGAACTGCAAAAACAGGAAACTTTGGCGCAGACTTTTGCTTTGCTTTCGGCGCAGTGCCAACAATTGCTCACGCTATTGGGCCAAGGCGTGGCGGGCGATCAAATTGCCGATCAACTGGGCATTGCCAATGCCAATGCCGTGTACCAAAGCAAACACCGCTGCATGAGCAGGTGGAAGGAGCTTTTTACCCAAAATTTAAAGGTTTGAAGCCATGAACAACACGGAAAGAATAGACCGTTTCCTCCGCGGCGAGCTGCCCGAAGAGGAAAAAAAAGCCCTGGAAACCGAACTCAGCCAAAACGCTGATTTGGCCACCGAACTGGCTTTGCAAAAAGACATGGAAGCGTTTTTGCGCAAACAATCGCAACGCGCCGCATTGCGGGATCAGCTCCAGGCGGTTGGTGGAGAGTTTTTTCAATCCACTGAAAAGACTGCTGAACCCGGCCGCATCGTCTCCTTGCCACGCCGCCAAACCCTGCGCTGGGTCATCGGCATTGCGGCAACGGTCACCTTGCTTTTGGTGGCGCGATTCCTGTTGCAGCCAAATTTGTACGACCAGTTTGCGCAGCACCCCCCCTTGGCCATGATCGAAAAATCGAATGAAGTCCAGGACAATCTTGCTGCGATGGAAGCCGCTTTCAACCAGCAGGACTATGCCCGTGCATTGCCCTTATTGGAAGCTTATCAGCGCCAAAAGCCGGAAGACTTGCAGGTGGAACTCTACCTGGGGATTTGCTGGCTGGAAACCCAACAATACGCTAAAGCCAACGCCGTTTTCCAAAAAATCAGCCAAACCGAATCCAGTTTCAAAGATTACGGGCAATGGTACCTGGCCCTCAGCAATTTAAAGCAGGGAAACAAAACGGCTTGTCGAAAAATCTTGCTGGAAGTGCCCGCAGAGTCGGAATTTGCAGCAAAAGCACAAAAACTGTTGAAACGACTCTAAAATTGGGCTAACTTTCGGGGTAATTTGCTTCAAAACGAACGTACATGTTCTTAGGGCTAGATTGGAAAGATTTTTTTGAAATCGGGTTGACCATCGCCGGAGGGGTTTTCGCTACCGTGCGCTGGGTCATTCCGTGGTTTGCGCAGCACCAAAAAGAGAGCCGTCTGGCGCGTTGTTTGCACCCATTTTATACCGCCAGTGAAATCCAAAGTCACACCAAGCATTTTATTCCGACCCAGTGCCAGTCCAAATCACCTACCGAAAGCCTTGAAATTGCACGGGATACCGAGCCGCGCGAGCCTTTGATTCCCTACTTTATCCGCATTTTTGAAAAAGACAAGGACGATTACGTCTTTATGGTTTTGGCCGATTCGGGGATGGGCAAAACCACTTTCATGATCAATTTGTACTATACCTACCACCACCTGTGGCAAAAAAAGTACAAAATTCGGCTATTGCCTTTCAATGCCGGGATTGATGAAGAGTTGGATAAAATCCCCGAAGATGTGCGCCGGGAAACAATCTTGCTTCTGGATGGTCTGGACGAAGACCCGCAGGCCATCGAGCGCCCCAATGAGCGCATTGTGGAGTTGTTGAAAAAAGTCAGCCATTTCCAAACGGTGGTGATCACCTGCCGCACCCAGTTTTTTGCCCGCGAAGAAGACATTCCGACGGCCTTACCTTTTGGCAGCTTGTCGCCCTCGCGCGCCCAACGGCGCATTGTGACCCGCTACATCTCACCTTTGCAGCAGGACGAAATCAAGGTTTTTTTGCGCAAAAAATTCGGTCGTTTCAGCAGTCGTTACCGCAATTGCCTGACTTTTATCGGGCAGTACAAAGAACTGATGGCCCGACCGATGATCCTGAATTACATCGATTACCTGGTAGATAAAGCCCCTGAGTACCAATATTCCTATCAGGTGTATGCCCAAATCATCAGCCGCTGGCTGGAGCGCGAGCGCAACATTCGCAACAAAAGTGAAGGCTTTGTCGAGAACCTGTACAACTTTTCCCGCTATTTTGCCCTTGACCTGTACCGCAATTCAGAGCATTTGGCCATCGCTGACCTGGAAGTGCTGCACCAACTTGCAGAACGGTATCAGGTTGGACTGGATTTGTTTGACATGCAGGCGCACTCGCTGCTGACCAGAGGGGCGCACAACAATTACAAGTTTAGCCACAAGTCCTTGCTGGAATATTTTCTGGCGGTGGAGTTGTTTAACAACCGGGATTTTCTTCCCGATTTCAAAGGTTTTGAAGGCTTGGACATGCTCAAGACTTTTTATCAGGAGATGGTGTTGGAGCAGGTGGCGAAACCTTTCTTTCGTGAAAAATTTGGCCTGGAAAATGGCAAACAATTTCCGGCGGAGGAAGTCCTAAAATTCAAAGCCTGCCTGGGCTGTGGGTCGTTGTTTTTGCCCATTGGTTCGTACGAAAAAGCTTTTTTCTTCAGTTTTAGCTTGGCCAAACTCAAAGACCTTACCCAAATCAACCTCTCCAATACCGACTTAAAGGATTTCAAAATCCTGGCTTGCATGCCCAGATTGCAGCAATTGAATGCCTCCAACAATCCTGAATTGAAAAATCTGGATTATCTTTTTGTGGACAGCCTGAACCGGGATCTGAAAGAAATAGAGTTGGAAGGGACGGGGATCAACATACAACCTGTGCTAAGTGGTCGTGGTTAGGAGATAATTTCACCTACTTGTAGCATTGAAAAGATAAACGTTTTAAATTGCAGTAAAATTAAAAACATGGAGCATCTAATGATTGAGCGCAATCCGGAGATCATGTTTGGGAAACCAGTGATCAAAGGAACCCGTATTACTGTGGAATTTTTGATGCGCAAATTGGCAGATGGGTTTAATGTTGAGGAGATATTGGAAATGTATCCTCATCTGACCTTAGCGCAGCTACTGGCTGCTTTTGCTTATGCGGCGGATATTATTGCAAATCAAATAGTTATTGAAGCGGCTTGAATATGATTCTGGCAGACGAAAACCTCAATTTTAAGTTTGTACAATCACTCAGAGATGAGGATTATCCTGTTACTACCATCCAGGATAAACAGTTACAAGGTATTTCTGACCATATGGTCATTCAAGTTGCACAACAGCAAGGTGCTGTTGTTCTAACTGAAGATAAGGATTTTGGCGAACTTGTTTATGCCCACAATTTGCAGGACACTACCATCATTTTCCTTAGGTATCGAAAACCAGAACTTGAAATTACCAATAAACTTTTGTTGCAAGTGGTAAAAGAGTACTATTTGAAACCAGGTAAACGCTTTATTACCATTGCGAGAGGATTTATTCGGGTAAATGAATTGTAAGAACCTAGGATTTAGGTTAATTTAAGAAATTGATTTTTAGTGCTATGTGTATAGCTATAGTCTAGGTTTTGAATTAACGCAGAAATGCTCGAGCTAAAATGGTTAAAGAACTACTAAGTCCAGACAAATCAACCGCCATCACCCAAACATTGAGCATACAAAAGTGATGGCGGTTTGTTTTTAATACCTATGCTTGATCTAGCGCTACTTGCACTTCTTCTACTTTCACATCCACCTTTGGCGGCAGCAGCTTATACAACAGCGGCGTCACAATCCGGCTCAACAGCGTGGAACTGATCAAACCACCAATCAATACCCAGGCCAGCGGAGAAATCAGCGGATTGTGCTCCAGTACCAAGGGAATCAAGCCGCCAATGGCGGTGACAGTCGTCAGCAAGATGGGCAAAAACCGGGTCTCTGCTCCTTCCGTAATGGCCTGTTCCAGCGGCATGCCTTGCTCGCGCAGTTGATTGGTGTAATCCACCAGCAAGATCGAGTTTTTGATCTCGATGCCCACCAAGGCAATCATCCCGATGGTAGCCACAAAAGACAAGGTTTCGCCAATCAACCACAGCATGATCAAAGCGCCGATGATGCCCAAGGGAATCACGGAAAGCACAATAATCGTGCTTTTGAAGGTGCGGAATTCGAGTACCAAAATGCCCAGCAAGCCAAAGATCGATACGATGACGATGGTTTCGATGCCCCCAAAAGATTCTTCGGCGCTTTCGCGTTCTCCTCCCGCCAGATAGGTATAGCCTTCAGGGAAGGGGAACTCGGCCAGTTTGGCCAGAATCTCGTCGGTTAGTTTGGCGGTATTGTAGCCCGTTTTTACAAAACTGGTGATGGCCACGTAGCGCTCCTTGTTGAAGTGGCGAAGTTGGGAGGGCGATGCGCCCAATTCAAGTTTGGCAATTTGTTGCAAAGGGATCAATGCCCCGCTCAACGAGGTAACGTAAATTCTGGAAAAGACCGCCAGCGCTTCTTTTTCGGTATGCGCCACCGATACTTTGATGGCATACTCTTCGCCTTCGGACGTGCGGAATTCGCTCACTTCCAGGCCGGCAATGCCCATGCGGATGGTACGTGCTACCTCAGCGATAGGAATACCCAAAAGGCCTGCTTTTTCACGGTTGATCACCACCTTGAGATCGGTCTTTTGCGTCAGCAGCGGGTTTTTGACATAAGTCGTCCCCTCGGTATTTTTGACTATTTTTTCTACGGCAAAAGCTAGTTTGCGCAGCGTATCGAGGTTGTTGCCCAAGATGCGCATTTCAATTGGTGCATCTACCGGCGAACCCTGCTGGAAGCGACGCACCTGAATTTTTGCGCCAGGAATGTTGTCGAACACCAACTTGAGGCTGTCGGACAGGGCTACGATTTCGGGCACTTGCATCTCCCGATCAACCTGAACAAACAACTGGGCGTAGTTGGGTGCCTGATCGCGCTGAAACTCATTGTAGTATACCCGTGGATTTCCCTTGCCCACGTTGGTACTCACGGTGCGGGTTTGGGGGTGGCGCCACAATTCGGCTTCCACTTTGTGCGCAATGCGATCGGTTTCCTTGAGGCTAGATCCCAGCGGTGTTTCGATGTCGACGTTGAACATGGGTTTTTCGGAAGCGGGAAACAAACTGAACCCGATACTGGGCACCAGCATCAAACTCCCTCCAAAAATGAGTGCGGTAAACAAGAGGGTCAAAAACGGATTGCGGAAACCCCACAGCAATACCACCCGGTAAGGATCGTTCAGGTAGCGCTTGAACGCCCGTAAGAAGAAGTTGCCTTCTACTTGCTCATGCTGGCGCAGCAACATGCTCGACAAAAACGGGATAATGGTGATGGCCACAAACAAAGAGGCAACTACCGTGAGCATCACCGCCATGGGCAAACTGCGGATGAACTCACCTGAGCCTTCGGGCAAAAAAGCCAGTGGCAAAAAGGCCAGAATCAAAGTAGCCGTACAACCAATTACCGCTACTCCAATCTGCTTGGTGGCCAAAATGGCGGCGTCCTTGCGGCTGTAGCCCATGCGCAAAAAGCGCTCAATGTTTTCCACAATCACAATACTGTCGTCCACCAACAAACCCAGCGAAACCACTAGGCCCACGATGCTCAACTGATTGAGGGTGTACCCAAAAGCATTGAGCAAAGCCAAACCGATGGACAAGGAAAGGGGAATGGAAATCATCACCACCAAGGATGCCCGCCAGCCGAGTGGCACCAGCGTGAGCATCACCAGGAATACGGCGATGGCAAAATCACGCCCCAGACCGCCCAAGCGGTGCTCTACATTGACGGCCTGATCGAAGCCGTTTTCGAGCTTCATGTTGGCTGGCAATTTCTTGCTGAACTCCGCCAGAATGGGTTTGATTTTGGCGTCCGCCTGAATGATGTTTTTGCGGTCTTTTAGTTTGGTGATCACCCAGATGGCCCGTACCCCGTTGAAACGGGCAAGGTGGTTTTCGTCGGCTTCGCCGTATTGCACATTGGCGATGTCGCGGAGGTAAACCACGCGCCCTTCGGGGCTGCTTTGTACCACAATGTTGCGCAAATCACTCAAATCGTTGAGACTGCTGGTGGTCTCAATGTTGAATTTTTTGGCACCGATGTCGATGCTTCCGCCGGGAATGTTGACGTTGTTGGCCTGGATGGTGCCCAAAACCTGGTTGAGTCCCAGACGGTTTTGTGCCATTTTTTCCAGGTTGATTTCTACTTCGATCTCCCGCTCAGGATAGGCCTGGATTTCTACTTCTTTGAGGTCACGAATTTTTTCCAGGCGGCGTTGCAATTCTTCAGCCATTTCTTTCATGGAGGAAAAAGAGGCCGTAGGCGACGTAATGGCCGTTTGCAAGATGGCCACATCGGATGAAGAAGCGCGGCGAACATCCAAGAGCAGCAAATCGTCGGGCAAACTGCTGCGCAAACGGTTGACTTCCCGAATGATGTCGTTGTTTTTGCCATCAACATCTACCCCATAGGTGAATTCCAGTTGGAGCAGCATCAAACCATCGTCGCAGTCGGTGGTGATCTTTTTGATGTCTTCCAATTCAGAAAGGGCATCTTCGATGGGGTCGGCCAGGAGTTCTTCCACGTCTTCGGGGCTAGCGCCAGGATAAACAGCCAGTACGATAAAGATGGGTGCTCCAAACGGTGGATCTTCGCCCCGTGGCATATTGAACAGGGCACTCAGCCCCAGCAACAGTACCATCACAAAAATGATGATGGTGAACTGGTAATTTTTGACAGAAAATTCGGCGATTTTCATTTATTTCTTTTTTGAGTTTTGAGGTTTTCAGTTCCCGATGAGCGCTGGAGCCTGAATCTCAAATCCTAACCCTAATTGATAACTTTTACCTTGCTTCCATCCTCCAGATACGGCGCACCCGAAGTAACCACTTTGCTATCGGTGCTCAAGCCAGCAGAGATAATGGCTTTGTTTTCAAAAATCTGGCCGATGCTGACCTCCACTCGTTTGACGGTATTGTCGGATTGCAAGACAAACACGACAGCGGTATTGCCATTGCTTTCTACCAGGGCATCGATGGGTACAATGGGATGTGCGCCCCCTTCGTTGGGAAAAATATTCAGCGAAGCAATCAGGCCTACGGCCAAACGAGGCATGCTGCTGGTAAAAGCGAATTCTGCATCAAAAGTGCCACTTTGGGCATTGCCAATGTCGGCGAGTTGGGTCACTTTTGCCGCGAACGTGCGATCAGGATAGGCATCGAGGTGAACCTCAGCGCGGTTGCCCAATTTGAGGCGTGCCCAATCGCGGTCTACGAGTCCGCTTCTGACCACCCAATCGGCCTGACCATCGCCCAGGATGTAAAACACCGGAGTACCCGGACCAACCACTTCGCCCTGGTTCATCAATTTTTTGATCACTTTCCCGCTGATGGGCGAGCGAATTTCGGAGTAGCTCTGGTTGTATTGCGCAATCTGAAAACTTTGCTCTGCCAAATTCAAGCCGGTGGTGGCATCTTGTACTTGTTCCAGCGTAGCCACGCTATCGGCATAGAGGTTTTTGGTGCGATTGAGGTCGCGTTTGGACTTGGTCACTGCCTCTGCCGCTTGCTGCACCTGCGCGTTGATTTCGGTTAGGTTGAGGGTAGCCAGCAGTTGGCCTTTGCGCACGTAAGCACCTTCTTCCACCAAAATGCGGGCAATGATGCCGCCGGTTTTGAAGGCTGGTCTTGCTTCATTGGAAGCCCCGACGATGCCTGAAACCTGCACCGGAACGGAAACAACCTCGCTGACTACACTGACCACTTTAACGGGAATCGATTGGTCGGGTTCAGGTTTTCCGGCTTCTGCGGATTTTTCTTTTTTACCGCAGGCGACCAAAATCAAAAGTATGAACCCTAAGGTAAGTTGTTGTATTTTCATGACAATGGGTGTTGAGGGCAATTGATTGTTGCTTGATTCTTTTTATTTTTTTATCGCCCCTAGGGCGCGTTCCAACTCGGCCTGGCGCATCAATACGCTGTAGTAAGCAATGGAGCGCCGCACGTCGAGGTTGGTGATTTGGGTACGCGCATCGAGCAGTTCTATGTAGTTGGCCACGCCTTCCTTGTAGCGTCGAAAGGTGTCGCGATAGTACTGGCGAGCGGCGTCCTGCTGGGTATTGAAGGTTTGCAGCACTTCCTGCTCTGCCTGGACTGCATTTTGGGCCACCCGGATTTGCAATCCAATTTGCTGTTTGACCTGCTCAATTTGTTCATTGAGCGCGCTTACATTGGTCGCGGCCTGTTGTACTTGCAGTTTGTTGCGGTTGGCTGTCCACAAGGGCAATTCCAGCGATATCCCAAGCAGGGCATAAGGGCCTACTTTTAAGCCAAAAGCTTGAGAGCCCAAATCGAGTTGTGCCCCAATGGTAGGCTTGCGGTAACTCTCTTCGAGGTTGACCAACAGGCGGTTGATTTCCTGGGCTTTGTTCAGTTGGGCAAGCTCTTCGCGGTTTTCCAAAATAAAGGGGCGACCTTCCTGTTCGCTCACTGATATACGATCGCCCCCCTGAATTATTTGGATGGTATCAATGCTGATGGATTCGTCCAGGCCCCGACTCAAGAGGTGGTTGAAGTAAGCAGCGGCATTGCGCTGCTGGTTGCGGGCCTCTACGGCCTGGGCTTCTACGGCAGCAATTTCTGAGTTGCTGCGGCTGATTACACTGGGAACGGCTTTGTCGTTGCGCACCAGGCTTTCGTTTACGCGCTTGCTTTCCTGCAACAGTTGAATGGCATTTTGGTAAATCGCCACCGCTTCCCGCGCCTGGAGGTATTGGTAGTACGCTATCTTGACGTTTTTGGCCAATTCGCGGCGGTACACTTGCATGTCTATTTCCTGCAAAGACACCTGGGCGGTCTTGATGCTGCGGTTGAGTTTGATTTCTGCATTCACGATGGGTTGTTGGGTACGGATTTTTACATCGTGAAAATTGTTGGGCAGCAGCAGCGTATTGACGTTCTCTATCTGAGGGAAGTTGCTGGTATTGGTGATTTGGTTGAGGGTAGAGTAAACCGGGTTCAACAAATCGCCAACCGGAAAATCAATTTTTCGTCCTCCAGCGGCCAGGGTATAGCTCCCACTCAGGCTAACGTTGGGATAGTACAAACGTTTGGCTTCTTCCAGCGCCAAAAGGTTGCGCTCCAGTACAAACTGCTTTTCCTTGAGGGCATGACTGTTGTTGAGGGCTTCCTGAATGTAGGCATCTAGCGGCTTGGTTTGCGCCTGGATTGTCATCAGGGGAAGAAAAAAAAGTGGGGTGACTAACAGTTGAGTGATTAACAGTCGAATGTTGCCACTTTTTTGAAGGAACCTTGGTATTTCCATGATCAAACACGATTCAATGTAACGAATGTATAACGGTGATTTCTGGACCAAAGATAGGACATCTACTCAGGCCTGACCAGCGAATAGAGGTGAGCTGTGATAAAAAGTAGCTGAAGTGTTGGGATGGGGTAGTGAGTTGTTTTAATCACTCAGATTACGCATTTAACCGCAGAGTAACGGAGTTGACGCAGAGTTGCGCGGAGTTTTTTTAGTACTTAGGAGCTTGCCACCTGCGGTGGCTGGAGATCGTGCTCCAGCAGTATTTTGCTTAAATCAAGTGCTAGGACTCGATTTAGATCAACGAACCAAACTTCAACAACGGCGACCTCCGTGGCCTCTCCGCACCGAAGGTGCCTCTAAAAAAACTCCGCGAAACTCCGCGTCAACTCCGTTACTCTGCGGTTAAATGCGTGCGGTGAGTCAAAAATTAAATCTTGATTGATTTTGTTTGTAATCTACAGACCTAAGGTGGAAAAAATCACAACAGCGAAGCTGCCTACGTGATGTGAGTTATTCAATAAAAGCCTTGAATTCTTTTTATAATATCCTTCCTATCAAAGCCGCGTCTCCAACCTCGGCACCATCATCTCCTTCCAAGCCCGGAAATCCCCGGCTTGAATGTGCGCACGCGCTTCGCCTACCAGCCACAAAAAGAAAGACAAATTGTGCAAGGTAGCAATTTGCATGCCCAGAATCTCGCTGCTGTGGATCAAATGCCGGAGATAGGCTTTGGAGTAAAAGCGACTGCTGTGGCAGGTGCTACTGGCATCAACTGGCGAAAAATCGTCTTTCCATTTGGCATTGCGCATGTTCAGAATCCCTTCGGCAGTGTACAACAAACCATGACGGGCGTTGCGACTCGGCAAAACACAATCAAACATATCGATGCCCAAGGCAATGCACTCCAGGATATTGACTGGCGTACCCACGCCCATGAGGTAGCGCGGTTTGTCGGCAGGTAGAATGCCACAAACCAACTCGGTCATGGCGTACATGTCTTCAGCGGGTTCTCCTACGGATAAGCCGCCGATGGCGTTGGCCGGGCGATTGAAGGCCGCGATGGCCTCGGCAGATTGCACCCGCAGATCGGGGTAAGTACTGCCCTGCACAATCGGAAACAAGGTTTGTTCGTAACCATACAGCCCTTCCGTACTGTCGAAGCGCTCGCAACAGCGCGCCAACCAACGATGGGTCATTTCCATCGATTTTTTGGCATAGGCGTATTCACACGGATATGGCGTACACTCATCAAAAGCCATGATGATGTCTGCACCGATGATGCGCTGAATGTCGATGGCACGTTCGGGCGAAAAAAAGTGCGGCGAGCCGTCGATGTGAGAGTTGAACGTAACGCCTTCTTCTTTGATTTTGCGGGTTTCGCCCAGCGAATAGACTTGGTATCCGCCGCTATCCGTCAGGATGGGATGATTCCAGCCGTTGAATTTGTGCAGGCCACCCGCCTGTTGCAAAATATCAATGCCGGGCCGCAAGTACAGATGGTAAGTATTGCCAAGGATAATCTGAGCATGAATTTCCTGCTCCAATTCATGTTGGTGCACTGCTTTGACCGTGCCCGCAGTACCTACCGGCATAAAAATGGGCGTTTGGATTTCGCCGTGTGCAGTTTGGATCACCCCTGCCCGTGCAGCAGATTGAGGATCGGTATGTTGGATGGTGTATGAAAACATGTTGGTTACAAGCGATAGCGGTCGCGATCCATTTTTAGTACGATGGCCATCATCGCGGAAAACGCCAAGAGCGATGAGCCTCCCCTGCTAATGAAAGGCAAGGGAATACCAATCATGGGCGTTACGCCGATGGTCATGCCAATGTTGATGAAAAAGTGAATGAACAAAATCCCTACAAAACAATAAGTATAGACGCGGGCAAAATTGGACCGCTGCCGTTCTGCAATGATGGTGAGGCGCAACATGAGTACCAAAAACAAGACGACCAGACTCAATGCACCCACAAACCCTTGCTCTTCGCCCACTGTACAGAAAATAAAGTCCGTGGGTTGCTCGGGTACATAGCTGTAGCGCGTCATACTGCCTTGCAAAAAGCCCCTGCCCAAAAAACCACCAGAAATGATGGCCGTTTTGGACTGCATAAAATTGTACATCGATTTGCATTCGGTACAAGATTCGGGTTTGAGCCAGACCAGAATCCGGTCGGCCTGGTGTGGCTTGAGCACTTTCAAAACCGCGTAGTTGGCCGAAAAACACATACCGACCCCCAGCGCAATGGCGATTCCAGCGGCGCCTACTTCCCGAACCCCCTTTCGACTGGCGTAAATCAATGCCCAGCCAGCATAAACCAGGGCCAATCCACCAATGCCATAATACCCGTATCCCAACCACCAACTCGCAATGCCCGCAGCGCCCAAAACGAGTACAATGCGCTTGAAATTGGTGGCTTCTTTGGGCAAACTGGTCAAATACCACAATCCAAAGGTCAAGAGTACAATAGAGACAATCAGCGGGTCAAAAACTATGCCCAACAATAAAATGGCCAGGATAGCAAAGCCAGCAATATAGTAGTTGGGCGATAAGCCCTCGCGGTACATCGCAATGAAAAATGAGGTAAACACGATGGCGGAACCTAAATCGCCTTGTACCAGGATGAGGGCCATCGGAATGAGCAGGATACCCAAGGCGATGAGTTGACTGCGCAGGGTTTTTAGATTGGTACTGGGAGTGCTCAAAAACGCAGCCATCCCGAGCGCAGCACCAACTTTGGCAAACTCTGAAGGCTGGAGCGACAATCCCGCAAAGGTATACCAGGAACGGTTGCCGTGGATTTCAGTACCAAAAAACGGAATACCCAGTAGCAGCAACATCGTAATGATGTAAATGGGATAGGCCAGGAGTTGCCAGATTTTCCAGTCGAGCGCCAGGATGGTAGCCACTGCCGTAAAGGAAATGACCATCCAGATGAGTTGTTTTCCCACCGAAGAGCGCATAAAGCCTACTTTCTCAAATTCGATATAGGTAGAGGCGTAGATCATCATCACCCCAAACACCACCAACCCCAAATAGACGGAAAAAACTATCCAGTCGATCGTTTTTGTTCCGGTAAATTTACCTATCATAATGTATGGATCAACGCTTACTAAACTTTTGCGGATCAACGCTTACTAAACTTTTGAAGTTTGGTAAGCGTTAATAAGCTCCTATGAAATCGTTCGGGCTGATTTGAGTGTCTTGTACCAAATATGACCCTGGATAAGCACCGCGCACCAGCTCTTGTAAACTCATGGCTTCCAGCTTGCTGCGGTATGCCCCTACTCGCAAAAGGTAGTAAGGCCGCTCGTGAAGCCAGGTTATGGGCACAAACGGATATTGTACCTTAAAATTGTTCAGGATTTCATCCAGTTTGGCACGATCCGTAGTGGCCAGGATTTGCAAGCGCCACCCGTTGATGTAAGGTCGTTGTTTGTTGCCTTCGATGTACTGATTGATCAAAGTACTGATGGCTGGATCTTCTTTGATTTGAATGTTTTGCACCTCTTGCGCCATTGCTGCACGAAAAGTCAAAACCAGGACGAACAAAATGAAAAAGGCGCGCTGCATGGATGTGTTTTTTTTACAAAAATAAAAAAACTTGTCGACAAACGCTGCGCTAAAGATCAGGTACCCAAGAGTATGTTTGGATTTCTAATACGCTGCTGTACCATTTTCACCTTTTACGATGGCGATGCCCGATGAAGTACCAATGCGGGTAGCTCCTGCCTCAATCATGGCTCTGGCGTCGGATGCATTTCGGATGCCTCCAGAGGCTTTGATGGCTATTTTGTGTTGGAGCAATTCCCCCATTTGCCGAACGACCTCCACCGTTGCTCCTCCTCCGTTGAAACCTGTAGATGTTTTGGCAAAATCAGGCTTCAACTCCAACAGAATGGCACAAGCCTGCTCCAGTTCTTCGGGAGTCAACAAAGCAGTTTCCAGAATGATTTTGATTTTTTTTCCTCTCATGCGGGTGGCCATGACCATGCTGTCGAGGTCGTTGCGCACATGTGCCCAGGATTGGCTTTTGATGGCACAAAGATTGATTACTGCGTCAATTTCATCTGCTCCGTCTTCAAGGGCGCGTTTGACTTCTTCTACCTTTGCAGCGGTACTGGAATAACCAAGAGGAAACCCAACCACAGTAGCTATTTGCACTTTTTGTTTACCGGATTCCAACGCGCGAAAAGCGCTGTTGACGTAAAAAGGAGGAATGCAAACTGCGGCAAAACCGAATTCCTGTGCTTCGGTGCAAACTTGAAGAATGTTTTCCAAATTTGCGTCAGGCTTAAGTAGCGTGTGGTCAATGTATTCGGCAATATTCATCACAGGATGTATAGATTAGTATGACGCAAAAAATAACTTCCCGATTTTTTTAGAGGCTTTTGAATAGGTAGCTCACTTGAAATGAACCGTTCAACGTCCTATTCAAAACCCAAAATCGGGAAGTTAATTTTTCTGCGTTAATAGATTTGTTAAAATCAAAGCGGGGAACAATATTAAGTTGGGCGAAAGATAGCTTAATTAACCCTACCGAAATAGTTAATTAACATTTAAATTGTAAGCTTTAAAATTCATTTTATGCAAGTACAAGACAGTCAGCCGTTGCTGGAGTGCGTACCCAATTTCAGTGAAGGGCGCAATGTTGGAATCATCAACCGCATTGCCGACGCCATTCGCCAAATTGCTGGAGTCAAGTTGTTGCATGTAGATCCCGGAGCAGATGCCAACCGCACGGTAATGACCTTTGTTGGTGCACCCTCAGCGGTGGTTGAGGCTGCTTTTCAAAGCATCAAAACCGCAGCACAATTGATCGATATGCGGCAACACCAGGGTACACACCCCCGCATTGGGGCCACGGATGTATGCCCCTTGATTCCCATTGCGGGTTTGGACATGCAGGACGCTGCTGAATTGGCCCGAAACCTCGGGCAACGGGTAGGCCAAGAACTGGATATTCCCGTATACTTGTATGAACATGCTGCACTGCACGCCAATCGACGCAATCTGGCACACATCCGACAAGGAGAATACGAGGGATTGGCATCAAAAATAGCATTGCCTGAATGGCAGCCCGATTTTGGTTCCACCCGTGGCTCATTCCCGGCGGGAGCAAGTGTGATTGGTGCGCGAAAATTCCTGATCGCTTACAATGTCAACCTGGATACGAGGAATGTAGCAATTGCCAGGCGCATTGCCGAGCGCGTGCGGGAAAGTGGCTACAAAATCAAAGACCAACAGGGACAAGTACAGCATATTCCCGGGCGTTGTCCGGGTGTAAAAGCCATTGGTTGGGACATGCCTGCATATGGTAGGGCTCAGGTATCGATGAACATTACCGACTTGGATCTGACTCCGGTGCATCTTGCATTTGCAGCATGCCAGGAGGAAGCACTCAAATTGGGAGTAAGAGTTACGGGTTCTGAACTGATTGGATTGGCACCGCTGAGGGTATTTTTGGAGGCAGGCACTTATTTTGCGCCTGAGTTAAGCGATTCAAGTCAAAAAATCAAGGCAGCCATCGAGCGTTTGGGTTTGCAGGAATTGGGAAAGTTTGATCCTGCCAACCGGATACTGGAGTACTGCATTCAGTTGGAGTGGTAACCGAGGGCAAACGCATTAAAATATCAAAAAATGCCTCGACAATCCTTTCAAAAGTTTAATTTTCAACACTTTGCAATATCTTTCGCTAAATTTCAGAACCCCTGAAAGGCAGGATCGATTGGTTCTATTTTTATTCGTTGAAGCAGCTTTAGCTTCGATTGGTAAAAAATAATAACTTAGTTCTTTGAAAAAATGATTACGCATGAGGATGAAAGGAATTTCGGGTACGGAATACCGATTTGGCCTTTTAATCCGGCTTTTGAAGGAAGGCAAAAGCCAGAAGGCCATCGCCAAACTGGTTCAATGTAGCCAAGGTTGGGTTAGTCAGGTGAAGAAACGCCATTGTACCTGAGGTCACCCCCGCTTCCTCTCCAACCCAAAAATCCCCTCCAATTCCGCATACACCTCCGGCAGCACCGCCTTAAACTGCTGCGGAAAATGAAAATAATGCACAATGGTAGCGGGTAGCAGCTCCACGTTGGGTCGATTGATCCATTGCAGGATGGCCTGCGCTGGAAAGCCACTGATGCGGCTGAAATCCTGCCAGCGCTCGGGTTCATCGGCTGGCCAGGGCAGATCGGGAAAGCCCAGCACAAAGGCCTGTGCCCATTCGTGCATGCCGATGTCGTAATATTCTCGGGGGTTCATAAATCCCTTCATGAGGTGGGGGGCAGAAAACAGCAGTACGCCATCTTCGGCAAAGGATTCGGAAGCATGGATGTATTGAGGAAATTGTGGCGAGTGGAAAGCCTGCGCAAACACTACCACCGTTTCAAAATCGGGAAACAGGTAATCTGGCAAGTGAAAAGTAAGTGGCACGGCACTGGCGGCAACGGCCAGTTTCAGGTCTTCCGTCACAGCAGTATCTTCCTGGGGGCTTTTAAAATCGGTCGCTATTTTGAACAAGGCAACCCGCTTACGGAAAAGATTGCGGTCTTCTTCGCGCTGCAATTGCTGGTAAAAAAGACAGTGCTTTTCAAAAAAAGTTCGCAAACCATCCGGCAATTCTGGTGGGTTGCGTTGGTACCAAAACCAGTCGAGTTGCGGGGAAAAAATGTAGATCAGCGACAGAAACACGACGCAGGGCACTACATAAATGGAATAAGCTTGATCAACGGCCAAAGCCAGGTAAAAGCAAATGGCCATACCCAATACAAAAGGTGCCGCCAGGATTCTACTAAATTGCATGCTTCGGAGGGTTTATGATTAGAGCTTGATGATTAGAGCTTGATAATTTGCTGATCGTCGATCATGGCCAGTGGGTTCAATCTGCTTCCATCCCATTCTGCAAACAAATCAATGGGGTGTCCGGCGCTACAGGCCAGGAGTTTCCAGTTTTTTTCTTCCAGTTTGCTGAGCGTCAGGTAACGGCGTTCTGCATCGAGGGCATAAAACTGCTCCTGCTGCAAAATAATGCTAAACCCGCTCAATACCACGGGGAATATTTGCAAAAAAGGATTCTCGCTGAGTGCTTTGGTGTAGGCATTGGCCATGCTGCGGGCATTCAGGAAGCCATCAAATGGCAAAAAGGCTGCGTCCGACAAAGCATATTCCCCCACTACAGCCCTCAAGGGGTATACGCCCGGGAAAAAATGAAAATCGGCATCGATGACCGATCCCAACAACCATTCCTGGGTGTATGGGGTGTCTCGAAAAGCAAAATCGAGTACCAGGGCAAATTTTTGCAGGCGCTCGGCCAAAAACCAGGTGCGGCGCCAGCGCACATCCTCTTCCATCCCTGAGGTTTGACCCAGGGCCAGCCAGCGGTCGTGTTGGGCGGGTTGTTGCTCCAGCAAATCGTTGCGGCGAATGGTACGTCCACCTTGCAAAAGCAATTCTTCCTGTAAGGGTTCGGGCAGGGATTCTATGCGGCGAAAGGCTTGGGCAAAAAGGTAAAAATCGGCCAACTCGTTGAAGAAGAGTTCTGGCCATTGTGCCTCGTGCCTGCGGTCGCGCAATAAGCGGATGCGCTTTGAGATGACGGCCAGTTTGCTATCGGTCATGCGGGCAGCGATGCTGTCCCAGGTAGCGTTGGGTTGGCTTTGCAAATGACCAAAGCCCTGGCGAATCGCATCCAATACCCACAGTTGAAGCTCGTTGGCTCCTTGTAGCATGGTTTCGATGCGTTTGTCCAGGACAGATTTCATGTTTTAATCTTCGTCTTCTTCCTCGATCAATATGCCCAGTGCCAGCATGGCTTTTTCGGAAGCCATTTGCTCGGCGCTCTTTTTGTTGAAATCGTCGGCGGTGGCTACCCGTTTGTTGTTGATCATCACGGCCACTTTGAAGCGGTCGCGTTTTTCAAACTTATAACGCGCCAATAGCTTGTACGTTACACTTTTGCCGCTTTTTTGGCACCATTCCAGCAATTGACTCTTGTAGTTGTCGTCGAGGCGTTCCAGTTCGTGGATGTTGACATACTTGCGCAGCATGTGGTGAATCACGAAATTCATGGTAGGCCCATACCCCCGATCGATGTACACTGCGCCCACCAGGGCCTCCACTGCGTTGCCCAACATGGAGCGGCTGAGGCGGGTGGTATTGTATTCGGAGAGCAGGAGTTCGAGTTCCATTTTGTCGCCAATGCGGTTGAGCGACTTGCGCTTGACCAGTTTGGAGCGCATTTTGGTCAAAAAACCCTCATTGCTGTCTGGATACTTTTTGAAGAGGTATTCTGCAACGATGGTGCCCAGCACCGCATCGCCCAGGTACTCCAGGCGCTCGTTGTTTTGCATGGCGTAGGCTTTGTCTCCACCCGCATTGCTGGTAGATTTGTGCGAAAACGCCAACTTGAAAATACCCAGGTTCGCCGGAGTATAGCCCAATAAAGGTTTAAGTTTACGGGCCAATTCCTTGTCCGGAGAAAGGTAGTAGTTATAAAATTTGAATAAAAACCGCAAGGCCGTTTGGTTAAGAGTGTAAATAATACAGCCCTGCAAAAATTTGACCACCGTCGAATTTTTGCAGGGTGCTGATTATGAATCTATTCAGAAACGGCCTGTAAAAATTGAAAAGAGCAGAAAAACTACGAAAATACAGTTGCTACAAAAAAAATCAATTTTGCAGCAGAAACCATGTTTAGCAATTTCGAGATGTAAGAAAATTGCTGAACAGGATTTCATGTCGCTGGGGAAAGGGTAGTTTTGTGCTTTGCTCCCTTAAACACTTACAGCCCTATTCTGAGAACTGTTTAAAGATCAAAGATGCATTGTGGCCACCAAAGCCAAATGTATTGCTCAAAACCGCTCTTACTTTGCGTTCCTGTACCTGGTTGAAGGTCAGGTTCAAGCGGTTGTCTATTTCTGGATCGTCGGTAAAATGATTGATGGTAGGAGGAATAAACTGACCCTGGAGGGCCAAAATACCCGCAATGGCCTCGATGGCACCAGCGGCGCCCAGGAGGTGTCCCGTCATGGATTTGGTCGAACTGATGTTCAAGTTGTAGGCATGTTCGCCAAATACCCCCTGAATGGCCTTGGTTTCGGCAAGGTCGCCCAGCGGCGTAGACGTACCGTGTACGTTGACGTAATCGATCTCGTTGGCGTTCATTTTGGCATCCGCCAAAGCCATGCGCATCACGTTGAGCGCGCCCAATCCATCTGGATGGGGAGCAGTGATGTGGTAGGCATCGGCAGTAGCGCCTGCACCAACGATTTCGGCATATATTTTGGCACCGCGCTTTTTGGCGTGCTCGTATTCTTCAAGGATCAATGCACCACCGCCTTCGCCCAAAACAAATCCATCGCGGTCTTTGTCGAAAGGGCGAGAAGCGGTTTTGAAGTCATCGTTGCGGGTGGAGAGGGCTTTCATAGCGTTGAAGCCACCAATGCCTGCTTTGGTAACAGCTGCTTCAGAACCACCCGAAAGGATCACGTCGTTGCGGCCCAGGCGGATGTAATCAAAAGCGTTCATGATGGAGTGGGTGGCAGAGGCACAAGCAGAAACGGTAGAATAGTTGATGCCCCGGAATCCGTATTTGATGGAGATATGCCCGGCGGCAATGTCTGCAATCATTTTGGGAATCATGAACGGGTTGTACCGTGGGGTACCATTGCCAGAGGTAAAGGTTTCAATTTCTTCTTCCAAAGAGCGCAATCCACCGATTCCAGATCCCCAAATCACCCCAACTCTGTCGCGATCAAGCTGTTCGAGTTGTGCGGAAAGGCCAGAATCAATCATAGCTTCCTCAGCGCTCACCAAGGCAAATTGTGTGAAGCGGTCAATGCGCCGTACTTCTTTCTTATCGATGGCAATTTCGGGATTGAAGTCTTTGACTTCGCAAGCGAAATTGGTCTTGAATGCCGAAGCATCAAAAAGCGTAATCATGTTTGCACCACTAACGCCTTTCTGTAAACCTTCCTGGTATGCGGCTATTGTATTGCCGATTGGCGTTACAGCCCCCATTCCGGTTACAACAACTCTTCTCATATTCGGGTATTGATTAGCAGAAACAAGAGCATTGTTATAAAAAATCCACAGGCTGAAATTCAACCTGTGGATTTTTCCCGAACGCTGAAATTAGTGATCTTTGGACTTATCGGCGTCCTCTTTCTTGGGATGAATTACACCCTCAAGATACGAAACTGCATCACCAACAGTTTTGATGTTTTCCGCTTGCTCATCAGGGATGGAAATATCGAACTGCTTCTCGAATTCCATGATCAGCTCAACGGTATCTAGAGAGTCCGCACCCAAATCACCCGTGAAACTCGCCTCTGGAGTAACTTCGGACTCCGTGATTCCAAGCTTCTCAACAATGATTTTGGTTACTTTTTCTGCAATGCTTGACATGTTAGAAAACTTTATTGATTTATAAATGCACCCGCAAAGTAACGTAGAACTCAATTGATAAACAAAGTTTTTTAGGTAAATTTTTATTAACCTGTAAGGCATCGGCAAGTAAAGGCTACCGTACAAAAGCTTGATTTTGTTGAATTATGCGGAACTCTTGCACAATCCACGCCAATTCCTCACCTTTGTTGGTGGATAAAATAATGATTCTTCAGTTTGAAATTTTCGGACTTCACGACGTTGAATCGCCTCATTTTTTTAAAATAATGGCTATGCGCAGCTTTTTCATCGGCATATTTTTGTGTGTTTCGGCAGTTGTTGGCTTTACCCAAAGTACTGCATTTGGCTTAAAGGGAGGACTTACCGCCGGAAGACAACGCTGGGACAATAACTTTGAGCGGGACATGCTCCTGAGGTACCACGGCATTGCTTTTATAGAAAGTGTAGGAGAAGATTCGCGCTTTTCGCTCTTTGCACAAGGCGGGTACCACATCAAAGGCAGCGCCATTCGCACCCCACGTGGAACCATTACGGGGTCAGGAGGTTCCATTTTTTCCATTCCTGCGCAGCAAGTCTCCTTCGAATACCGCAATATTTCGTTGACGGTAGGTGCAAAACAACGCCTGGATTTAGACCTGGGTGAAAAAAAAGTGTATTATTTGCTCGGTATTCGCGGTGATTATACGCTCAGTACCCAACTGGGGCCGCGCATACCCAATCAGTACGATATCTATACGGTGTATTACCCCATCCCCGAGTTTGTGCGCAAGATCAATTATGGACTTACAGTAGGTGGTGGTATCGAGGTGCCTTTTAGTGAGTTGGTGGGGGCGCTGCTGGAGTTTACGGTCAATCCTGATTTTTCTTTTCAGTACAATCAGCCGCCTTTGGAAAACATCATCAACCCAAATCCGTTTGCTCCCAGAGGGAACATCACCTTGCCCGAGCGCAGGAGTACAAACCTGACCTTTGAGGTTTCGTTGGGTTTCCGCTTTTTGCGCAAGGTAATTTACATAGATTAGAACACGAAAATGAGGGTCTGAGGGTCTTATGGTTTTAGGAAGGAGAACATTCGACCTCCGAAAACCACAAAGCTCCAACATCCAAAATCCAGAAGGAATGATTCTGCGCAGCGACAATCTGATCAAATTATATGGCCGCCGACAAGTAGTCAAAGGCGTGACGGTCAACGTCAACCAGGGCGAAATCGTCGGGCTATTGGGGCCAAACGGAGCGGGTAAAACCACCACCTTCTATATGGTAGTGGGCTTTATTCAACCGAATGAAGGCAAGGTGTACCTCAATGATGAGGAAATTACCCACTTGCCCATGTACAAGCGGGCTCAAAAAGGCATTGGTTACCTGCCCCAAGAGCCATCGGTGTTTCGAAAGCTTACGGTTGAAGACAACATCAAGGCCGTACTGGAAATGACCACCTTGTCGCGTGCCGAGCAACGCGATAAACTGGAAGAACTGGTAGACGAATTTGGCCTAGCCAAAGTGCGCAAAAGTCGAGGCGATACCCTTTCAGGGGGCGAGCGCCGCCGTACCGAAATTGCCCGTGCGCTGGCCACCAGCCCAACCTTCATTTTGCTGGATGAACCTTTTGCCGGGATTGACCCGATTGCGGTGGAAGACATCCAGTACATCGTGGCCAAGCTCAAAACCAAAAACATCGGCATCCTGATTACGGATCACAACGTGCAGGAAACCCTTTCGATCACCGACCGGGCTTACCTGATGTTTGAGGGCAACATTCTGAAAGCAGGTACTGCCGAGGAACTGGCGGCAGATGAGATGGTGCGCAAGGTGTATTTGGGACAACATTTTGTGCTACGCCGAAAAGTAATCGATGTTTCTAGATAATTGACAACGGATGAAACTCAATTTTGTCGGAATCATCCTTGGGCTTTTGAGTCTCCTGGTGTTCCTTTTTTCTTGTGGTGAAAAACCTCCTCTGAAGCTGACCACTACCCAGCGGGACCAGATCGATACGCTTTATTTGCGCAAGCTCAACCAGGAAGGTCTGGCGCTTGAGATGGACAGTTTGTGCAAAGCCACCCGAGAGGCAAAAATTCAGGTGCTGGTAGATTCCATGCTCAAAGCCCGCCGTGCCGAAGAGGAAGAATTGAGACAAAAATATTCCAAATGATCCGTCAAATGCGCCAACTTTTCAAACGCTTCTCCTGGCTTGCTGCTTGCCTGTTGTTTTTGTGCACAGCCTGCCTTTCCAAAAAGGACTACAGTGAGGAAGAGGTTAAAGTCTTGATGAATCAGGAATTGAACCGCCGACTTGTTGAATACCGCAAGGCCAAACTCAAAGCCTGCTACGATGAAGCATTTCAGGCTGCTACCCACATTGCAGATTCTCTGCTGATCGAGCAAGCCTACTTCGAACGCGATACGCTGTCGCGCCCTCCCAAACCCATCAAACCCACCGAGGGCATTCCCGAAGTAAAGGGCCCGGATACCATTGCCCTGAAGCCTCTGTTTGAAGGCAAAAAGAAGAAGATAAAGATGGATACTTTGGGAAAGAAGAATAAAGGAGTGCAGTAAGTACCAATCTTGATTTCCCGTTTTTGCGTCCAAGTGCAAGCTTAATCCACGTTGTATCAGCAGCGTGTAAGGGGAGGGGTGTTTCAAAAATCAAAATTTGGGGTGGTCATTTTGGTGCAAAAGTGCCTTGATTGGTGTTTTTGGGGGTGGGATATTTGTGGCATGTAGGATTTAGCAAACACTAACAATTTGCAACATGTCACAAACCGTTTTTCCATTTGAGTTGGTTCACCCCAATATTGAGGGGCTTAATGCACAGATAGATCGGCGCAGCAACCTGATGTATTGCTTACTGATTGGCATGTTGTTTATTGCGATAGGAGCATTGCCTATCATAAAAGTAGACGTGAGCGTTCAAGCTCGAGGAGCCATAAGAGACTTGCAAAGCAATACGCCAATTATATCCCTTATTCAGGGGCAAGTGCTATCACACAATCTGGTTGAAGATCTAAAGGTTGTCAAGGGTGAAAAACTTATTTCACTGAATGCTGGAATGCTGGAAGATGAACTAGAAAAAATTGCTATTCAAGTTAAAGAAGCCGAAAGCGCGCAGCAGGATTTGAATCTTTTGCTGGATAATATGGGAAGTAGACCAATTTTACGCACTAGCTTATACCAGGGCGCATTCAGCCAGTATTCACGAGAATTTACAAATCTGGAAATCAAAAAGCAGTATGCTATTGGGGTATTAGAAAGAGTACGCAAACTCTATAAGGAACAGGTCGTTGCAAAAGTAGAGTTTGAAAAAGCCCAATTGGATGCTGATTTAGCTGCAAATGAATTGAGAATTTTAGAAGAACAGCAGCGCAAAACCTGGGAAATTGAAGCCCAACAAATACAACAGCAATTGCTTGATTTGAGAAGTAAATCCATTTTGCTTCATCGGCAAAGTAAAGATTACGCCATATATGCGCCCTGTGATGGGATTTTGGTGCAAACATCCGGCCTGAAACCAGGGAGTTACGTTATGCCAGGGCAACAACTTGCATTTATATCTACTCAGGATTCATTGCTAGCTGAGGTGCATATCCCTTCCACACAAATCGGTTACATCCAAAAACGAATGCGTGTAAAACTGCATATAGATGCCTACAATTTCCATGAGTGGGGTGGTATCGAAGGCCGAGTACATCAGGTACCCACAGAAGTCAAGGTAATCAAGGATATTCCTGTTTTTGTTACCCACGTGATCCTGGATAGAAAAGAGTTAAAGCTAAAAAATGGATATACCGGCAAATTAAAAAAAGGCATGCAGCTAAGTGCCCGCTTCTTCCTACAAAAACGCTCCTTGTTCTCGCTTTTATACGACAAAGCAGAAGACTGGCTCGATCCTAGAAAAATATAAAACCATAAAGCTATGGGCATCAAGATTAAACAGCATGATATCACAGATTGTGGTGCAGCTTGCATTGCGTCAATTTGTGCACATTACAAGTTAAAGCTTCCTATTGCACGAATTCGCCAAAAAGCAGGGACAGACCAAAAAGGCACGAATCTATTGGGGATGATTGCTGCTGTAGAACAGCTTGGTTTTTCTGCCAAAGGCGTTAAAGCTCAGCTTGAGGCACTTCCAAAGATACCTTTGCCTGCAATCGCGCACGTAATTGTCAATAAGCAATTGCATCACTACGTAGTCCTGTACAATGTCGAAAAATCGGGAGTTAGAGTCATGGATCCTGGAACCGGTAAAATGGAAAAGTGGTCTATGGCTAAATTCCAGGAGATGTGGACGGGAGTCCTGCTGCTGTTGGCCCCAACAGAAAAATTTGAGACCGGAACCCAAAAAATATCCGTTGGTCAACGGTTTTGGCATCTACTTCAGCCACATCGATTCATTCTGATTCAGGCATTATTGGGAGCAATAGTATACACTTTACTCGGTTTGGCTTCGCCAATTTACATCCAGAAATTGACGGATCAAGTCCTGAGTACAGGCAACACCAACTTGTTGAATTTACTGAGTGTAGTAATGCTTGTCTTAATTGCATTGCAATTGGTTATCAACTGGTTGAAGTCCATTTTTGTGCTAAAGACAGGTCAAATGATTGACGCAGTCCTGATTCTTGGTTATTACAAACACTTACTCAATTTGCCGCAACGCTTTTTCGACACCATGCGAATTGGCGAAATCTTGTCCAGAATTGGGGATGCGGTTAAAATTCGCACCTTCATCAATGACGTAGCCATTAGCATAGTAGTCAATGTATTGATCGTGATTTTTTCTCTGCTTTTGATGTTTACCTATTACTGGAAATTTGCTGCATTAACTGCCCTGACTCTCCCATTGCATCTGCTTATTTATTGGGGGTCGAACAAGTTGAACAAGACCTGGGAACGAAAACTGATGGAAGATTCAGCCAATTTGGAAACTCAACTGGTTGAATCGCTGAACAATATTCGCACCATCAAGCAATTTGGGTTGGAGTCGTTTACCAATGTCAAAACGGAGCAAAAATTCATTTCGTTGCTCAATACCATTTTTCAATCTGGGAAAAACCAATTGACGGTTTGAAATGCTTCTGAACTGATCAACCGCATGTTCACCATCGTGTTGCTGTGGTCGGGTAGTTATTTTGTATTGGATCGACACATCACTCCTGGTGAGCTGTTGTCTTTCTACGCATTAATCGGTTATTTTAATGGCCCCATTAGCAGCCTGATCGGAATGAATCGCACGATACAAAATGCATGGATCGCTGCCGATCGTTTGTTTGAAATCATTGATTTAGAGACCGAATCAGCTACACATTCTATAGATTTACAATCAACCCAGGTGGGGGATATTGTACTCGAAAATGTAGATTTTACTTACGGGACACGCAAAGCAGTGTTTAAAAATTTGAGCATCACTTTCAGCAAAGGTACTTCAACGGGTATTGTTGGAGAAAGCGGGTGTGGAAAGTCAACCATTGTTGCAATCCTACAGAAATTGTATCCAATCAATGGAGGCAAAATCCATTTTGGCAAAATCGATTTGCAGTACATTTCCAATCATTCTTTGCGCAAAATTGTAGCCGTTGTGCCCCAGCAAATCGACATTTTTGCAGGCACCGTGCTGGAGAACATTGCGATTGGAGACCCCTATCCCAACTTTGAGCGTGTGATCAACTTATGTAGCCAATTGGGTCTTTTACCTTTTATTGAGTCGCTGCCCGGCGGATTTGGGGCAAATTTAGGTGAAAATGGAGCAAATTTATCTGGTGGTCAAAAACAACGATTAGGAGTTGTTAGGGCATTGTATCGCGATCCGGATGTGTTGATTCTTGACGAAGCGACTTCATCGTTAGATTCTTCCTCAGAGGCTTATGTACAAAATACAATCAGTAGTTTACAGCAACAAGGCAAAACGATCATCATCATAGCCCATCGATTGAGTACCGTGATGGACACCAATAAAATCGTCGTATTGCACGAAGGAAAATTAATAGAAGAAGGAAGCCACCAAAAGCTGCTGACTCAGCGAGGGGCCTATTTCAATCTGTGGACGAAGCAGTTTCCTATGCTGCTTGATCAACTAAATGCTTAACCCAAAATCATCCAACTATGCAGGCCATAAAACAACTGGATCGCATCAAAAAAATGGATAACCTGATTCAACAAGGCAATACCGGGGCACCTGAAGAATTTGCAGGCAGACTAGGCTTGAGTCGTAGTCAATTGTACAATATCCTGGAGGAACTTAAGGACTTGGGCGCACCAATCGAATACAACCGCAGCATGCGCAGTTTTTACTACAAGGAAGCATTCCGTATCGTCACGGTAGCATACGTAGAATTCATTACCCCGCAGGGTGCAGAGCGCATTTATGGCGGAAATTTTTTGGGAAATTTTGAGCGTCCAAGGCAATTGGACGGAACTACCGGATATTTGTAATATCAATTGAACATCAGCGCTGATTCGTTGTAGGGAGGTGCCGAATACCCTTAGAAGATTGTAGGCGAATCTTTTACATTTTTTAATTTTACCACTATGGAACAATCTCAAATCAATCTTTTTGAAGACTTGAATAATGAAGAACTGATTGCTATTGAAGGAGGCAATTGGGGAGCTGTCAGGTTATTAATAAGATTAGTAGAAATTGCTGGCGTTATTGATTTTATAAATGAAGCTGGCAAGGGAATAGCAGAAGGCTATAAAGACGGAAAAAAGGATTTTAAATAATTTTGTAAACCATAAATATTTTGTAAAGTCATGAAATCAAATTCCGAAGAGTTCACTATTGTTGAATTGAACCAAGAAGACTTATCTTCCATTGTTGGCGGTGGTCTAGGGGAAAAGATCGGCTATTTAATCGGCTATGTTATTGCAGGTGTACAAGCCTATACTGATGCGGTTAGAGAATCTAACAGCCAAATTGCATGGTACGATAAAAAGTAATCTAAATGCTGGTTATAGCTCAGGTTTCATGCTTTATTGATTAGAAACCTAGCTATAACCTAACCTTAAACACGCTAATTATGGAATTCTCGCAATCAATTGAATCTATATTCCGAACTAAAAACGGATTTGCTCTTTTTGTGTTATGCCTAATTGCACTTGAATCATTAACCACAATCGTCTTTTTTATTTGCCCTTGCATTTTAGGTGAAACAAATTGCAATGTGCAATACTTCAAGGAAAGTTACTCTTTATTTGCAATTTTTTTTGCATCAGTTATTGTTGGCCCTTTATTAGAAACTTTCCTCTTTCAGTTTGTAATTTTAAAACCTTACATATTTTATTTTAAGGAAAGAACCATTAATACTGACCTAATCGTGATTTCAATATCTGCATTTATATTCGGAATAGGTCATTATTATAATGTACTAACGATTATCCATGCATTTTTCTCCGGTTTAATTTTGGGGAGTATTTATCTTTTTCAACAAGAGAAAAGAAATAAACCCTTCTTCTTTACCTTCCTCTTACATTCTTTATTCAATTTGATTGCATTTGTAATCGATGATGTCATGCACTGGGCATAAATTACTTAACACTACGATGAAAAAAATCACCAATGAAATCCACAACCTTACAACCCTACTGGCGCAGTATCAGCATCATCATCACAGGCTTCATCCTTGGCATATTGGCCTGTATTCCTGTCATGCTTCTATTCGGGATAGAAAAAAAAGATTTTAGTCGGCCTCTTCCATCTCTGTTAGGGTATACAGTTGTTCATCTAACTATGTTATTCTACGCACAGGCTTCTTTAAAAGCTAAAGCAACTATAATCAAAACGAAAGCATATAGTTTTATCAATTTATTCGCTATTTTTTTTGTCTTTTTTATCGTGATGGATGTCTTGACTTATTGGATCAAATTACCCAGTTTTTCGAGTCCAATTTTTGAAAGCGAATTTAAGCAAAGTCCGTATATTTTCTTTATTGATGTTGTCTTCGCCGCTCCGATTTTAGAAGAGCTTATTTTCAGGGGTGTAATGCTCTCATATCTACTAAAACATAAATCAGAATGGGCCGCTATACTGTTTTCTGCCTTACTTTTTGGATTGGTTCATGTCAGCCCTGATCAAGTAGTTTGGAGCTTTTTGGGTGGTATTTTCTTGGGCTATGCCTACCTAAAATCGCAAAATATACTGGTCCCTATCCTGTTTCATTCGTTGAATAATTTTCTGTATTACATTTATTTATGCAATGATATTTCATCATGGCTTGACTTAATAAAAGATTAGGAGATCAGCATCTGGTGCAATAGCCGAAAACCAACACCTTTTCCACAAACTATACCTCATCCAATTGAACTAAAAATACTTCAAACCGCAAATCCAAATCATGCAACCTTACTGGAAAACCCTCAAAGCGCTTCTTTTGTCCTTTTTGGTAGCAGGAACCGCATTCATTATGATCTTCACCATTTTTCTGGGTAAAAAAATGGACATAGAAGATCCCTTGGTTGGTTTAGCAGGGATCGCTTTGATAAATCTAACGGCTTTCTTCATCGCCCGTGCTTATTTGAAATCAGGCGCAATTCAAATCTCATTTCAAGAGAATTTTCTGAAGTTATTTTTGCTGCAAATGGCAATTTTTGTTCCATTTCTGGTACTTGTTGACCTCTTGTCTTATTGGATCAATCTTCCCAGTTATACCGATGCATTGTTTCTAGAATCTTTTGAAAAAAACAAAGGAATTCATTTCTTAACTACAGTTGTTGCAGCTCCAATCACGGAAGAATTGCTCTTTCGCGGGGTGTTTTTAAACTACCTGATGGCGCACAAAAAAAAGTGGGAATCCATTGTGTTCACTTCTTTGCTGTTTGGCTTGGTTCACATTAGTCCTGATCAGGTGTTTTTTGGATTCCTGGCTGGTCTTTTTCTGGGGTACACCTACATCCGCACCCAAAACATCCTGGTTCCCATCTTTTTTCATGCCCTGAACAATGCCCTCAGTTTTCTCTTCATGTCTGAAAATACGGACTCGATTCTAGAATTTTTCAACTCCTAAAACCAACACGACCATGCCTCTTTTCAAAAAAATACTCCTGGCTTACTTTCTGATCGCCGCAGCGCTACTCTTCAAGCTCGATCTTGATCCACGGAATTTTCTGTTTGTGGCCCAACCCGCAATCATTGCGCTGTTGTATTGGCGAAAACAACTCGATATAAAATTGGAAACCGTTCAGAACATAGCTTTCTTCGGTTTTTTGGTGTTTTATGGCTTCGATTTGATCATTCAGATCTATGACACATTGAAGGACAATGATACCCTCGTAAAAAAGTCAATTGTGTTGAAAGTCCTGTTCTGTCTAGCTGTAGGAATGGCATTTAGCAAAGAAAAAGAAGTGCCTGCTGAGGAAGCTGATTGAAACTTACGCACCAAAAGTTACATTTCGGTATATTAAGCTTAATGGCAAATGGACATCTATGGACTTGAAATGAATGGTCGTTTCAATGCCCACAAACTCTTCTTCTTCCCAGGTGTGCGGTGTGGAACGAAATAGGGTCAATATTTCTGAATGGTCTTGTTGTACTAGTACATATTCTTGGAAAGACTCCAAGGATCGATACCTTAAAAATTTATCTTTTCGATCATAATCTTCTGTAGTGGGAGACAAAACTTCAACAATCAAAATTGGATTGACAATGGCTTGAGCATCACTTTCTGCTATTATGGGGGTTTCCGCTACGACTATGGCGTCTGGATACAGGTAAAAATTGAGCTTTGGCAGGAAGATTTTTTGGTCACTTCCAAACAATTCTAGTCCGGTTTTTTTATCCAATTCATTACCCAAATATTGCAAGATATTCTTTGAAATGCGGTTGTGGTTGATGCTTCCTCCTGACATATGAATTACTTCACCATTATAAAATTCATGTCGCTCACCCGTACGAGCTTCAATCTCGAGGTATTCAGCAACGGTGTATTTGCCGTTCAAGAGAACTGATTGTTTAGACCGGTATTGCAAACTTGTCGCTGCCATGTTTTCATTTTTGCAACCTAAAGATAGGTCATTTTTCGAATCAATGCAATGGTTCCGCGTCACTCCCCTCCTCACGTCCCCTCCTCACGATTGAAACTCATGCCTGATCCTAAAATCCCGGGTGCCTTGCTTTGATTGGCTTCGCTCCGATTTGTTGCGTTTGCTCGCAATCTTGATGACGCGCTTGAATTTGTAGCGCAGTATATGGAAAACGCCCAAGAGGCAATGCTTGCGTGGCCCGGTGAATACAAAGGTTTGTTTTTGATTGAGAAAGTCCTTGTGAATGAGTTCGCATTTGGGAGAAGCACCGTACAATGCAGCCAAACGCACTGAGTTGGTGCCAAAGATCAGTTGTTGAGTGCCATACACCCATAGCGCATACCCGACACAAAACCAGACAAAGAAATTGAGCCAGGTCTTTTTGCGGGTGCTGGGATCCATCCAGAAACAGCACATTTCAGTGTGTGGTGTGGCTTTTGAACAGGAAACCCAATCGAAATGAACCGTTCGACTTTCTATTCAAAACCCAAGATCAGGAAGTTAATTTTTCGCAAGGCTTAGTTTGATTTCTAAAATAAGCCTAAACTATTTTCGTTATCTTTGCGTTATCTTTGCGTCAGATTAGTAATCTAAACTTTAAAAATCCTTTTCAAACTCCGAACATGGATGCCATCGCAGTTGCACAACAAAGCCTAACGCAAAAGGGTTACCTCGACCTGGAGGTAGACCCTACCCTCGATCTCTTCGCGGAAATCAATCGCTTGAAGAAAGAAAAAAACGCCATCATCCTGGCTCACTACTACCAGGAATCTGATATTCAAGACATTGCCGATTACCTTGGCGATAGTTTGGGGCTTTCGCGCGAGGCGGCCAACACCGATGCCGACATCATCGTTTTTGCGGGCGTGCACTTCATGGCTGAAACGGCCAAGATGCTTTCTCCACAGAAAAAGGTTTTGTTGCCCGATCTGAAAGCGGGTTGCTCATTGGCCGATTCTGCGCCTGCCCCTCTGTTCAAAAAATTTCTGGAAAAATACCCCGACCACATTGTCGTCAGCTACGTCAACTGCTCGGCAGAACTCAAAACCCTAACCGATATTTGCTGCACTTCCACCAATGCCGTGGATGTGATCAACAGCATTCCGAAAGACCAAAAGATCGTTTTTGCGCCGGATAAAAACCTCGGCGCTTACCTGATCAAAAAAACGGGTCGCGACATGGTGCTGTGGGACGGTGCCTGTATGGTGCACGAGATTTTTTCGCAGGAAAAAATTACCAAGCTGATGCTGCGTCATCCCAATGCCGAATTCATTGCGCACCCCGAATGTGAAGCCCACTTGCTGGACAAAGCGCATTACATCGGTTCTACTACCGGCTTGCTGAAATACACCCAGAAAAGTGCCGCCAAAGAATTCATTGTAGCTACCGAGGCGGGTATTTTGCACCAAATGCAAAAGGCATCGCCCGATAAGGTATTCATCCCGGCGCCACCAGAAAACAACTGTGCCTGCAACGAATGCCCGCACATGCGTCTGAATACTTTGGAAAAACTGTACTTGTGCATGAAATACGAAACCCCGGAGATCATCCTGCCGGATTGGGTCATCGCGCAGGGAAGGGTATGCATCGACCGCATGTTGGAGATTTCACAAAAGGCGGGGCATATTCATTAATTTGCTCAACTTGAGATTGACATCATCCCGAATTTTAGGTTCGGGATGATGTTAAATCCTCTTTTAGAACCAACCAGTTCCGTACTGCATGAATGGCCAGGGAATACCCGCCAACATCACCAACAATCCGATCAGGTAAAACCAGAAAGTAGTGCTGAACTTTCCAGCATCGCTGGCTTTGCGTTTGGCACGGCTGTAACCGATGGTGATCAGTGTAATGGCAATGATCATCATGGTCAGGTGTTCTACCGCAAAGAACCGCAGCACCTTATCGCCCATCGCATCGCCAAAAGCGACCACGCGAGGACTCACATAATACAAAATCGAACCAATCACCAATTGCAAGTGACTGAAAATCAGGGCAAACAGACCCAGACGTTTGTCTTTATTGGTATAGCTGGCTTTGCCTCCCATCTTGGTCAGGGCATTGAAGATGGCCGCCAAAAGCAACACCAAAACAACCCAGCGCAAACCTGAATGGGTGTGTACAAGCATTGGATACATAGAATATTGTTTATTTGATGAATGATTTTGTTACCGTCCCATGTGTACCAGCAACACCGAAATATCTGACGGCGAAATACCACTGATTCGGCTAGCCTGGCCGATGGTACGCGGGCGCACCCGAGTCAATTTTTCCCTTGCCTCTTTCGATAGGGAAGGCAAAGCGTGGTAATCCAGCGTATCCCACAATTTCACCTCCTCCAGACGGTTCATTTTGTCTACCAGATCCTGTTCTTTGCGGATGTAGCCCTCGTATTTCATATTGATTTCGGCCAACTCGATGCACTCCTGCGTGTGGCCTTGCAGAAATTGATCCAGATCCGGCACAACCGCACGCATCTCGTCCAGGCCAATGTTGGGGCGCAGCAGGATGGAACTCAGTTTCACCTTTTGCCGCGTAGCCGCACTTTCTTTGGACTCCAGATAAGTGTTGATTTGCTCTGGTGCAATGCCATAATCATCCAGAAAGCGCTCAATTTTGCGAGCAGATTCCGTTTTGGCAAGTACACGTTCCATCCGTTCTTCCATGCCCATTACCCCCAATTTGTGGGCGAGGGGAGTCAGGCGCAGATCGGCGTTGTCCTGGCGCAACAGGATGCGGTATTCCGCCCGCGAGGTAAACATGCGGTAAGGTTCCTGGGTGCCTTTGGTAACCAAATCGTCGATCAATACGCCGATGTAGCCTTCCGAGCGTTTGATGATCAGGGGGTCTTGCTCCTGGATGGCCAGGTGGGCATTGAAGCCCGCCATCATGCCCTGACAGGCTGCTTCTTCATAGCCTGTGGTTCCATTGATTTGTCCGGCAAAAAAGAGGTTTTTCACCAGCCGCGTTTCCAGCGTCAGTTCCAATTGTGTTGGCGGAAAGTAGTCGTATTCGATGGCATAGCCCGGGCGAAACATCTTCACGTTTTCAAAACCCGGAATCAGGCGCAAGGCCTTGTATTGCACATCTTCGGGCAGGGAGGATGAAAAGCCGTTGACGTATATTTCACAAGTATCCCAGCCTTCGGGTTCCACAAAGAGCTGGTGCCGATCTTTGTCGGCAAAGCGGTTGATCTTGTCTTCAATCGAGGGGCAATAACGTGGCCCCAAGCCCTGAATGCGCCCGTTGAACATCGGTGAACGATCAAACCCCGTTTTCAGCACCTCGTGTACTTCATTGCTGGTATAGGTTACATGGCAAGGCAATTGCTTAGTGAGACGGGGCGTATCGGTGTAGGAAAATTTGCTGGGATTGTCGTCGCCAGGCTGCTCTTCCATGACGGCATAATTCAAGGTGCGGCCATCTACGCGGGGAGGAGTACCGGTCTTCATGCGGCCTGCTTCAAAGCCCAGTTCCACCAATTGCTCGGTGATGCCTTTGGCAGCGCTTTCACCCGCACGACCTCCGCCGAGTTGTTTTTCACCAATGTGGATGATGCCGTTGAGGAAGGTGCCATTGGTGAGTACCACAGCTTTTCCAGGTATTTCTAGGCCCATACTGGTCACGACACCGTGGATGACTCCACCGCGAATAACCAGTCCCTTGACCATGTCTTGCCAAAAATCTACATTGGGGTGTGCTTCCAGCATGTTGCGCCACTTGCGGGCAAACAACATCCGATCACTTTGCGCCCGCGGACTCCACATGGCAGGCCCTTTGGAACGGTTGAGCATGCGGAATTGCACCATGGTATGGTCGGTCACAATGCCGGAATAGCCGCCCAATGCATCGATTTCACGCACAATCTGCCCTTTGGCCACGCCACCCATGGCAGGGTTGCACGACATTTGGGCGATGGTCTGCATGTTCATCGTCACAAGGCACACTTTGGAGCCCAAATTTGCTGCGGCCACCGCGGCTTCACAACCGGCGTGGCCAGCCCCCACTACTATCACATCGTATTCGGGAAACATCAATCGCTATTTTTCAAGGGGTAAAGGTAAAGAAAAGGGATGGTTTTAATGCCATAGAACAGTAAAATGGGGGAAAACGTTCGGAAGGGGAGTATCCCTAATGGAATTTAAATAACGCACCGCACGCATTTAACCGCAGAGTAACGGAGTTGACGCGGAGGTTCGCGGAGTTTTTTAGTACTTAGGAGTTAGCCACCTGCGGTGGCTGGAGATCGTGCTCCAGCAGTATCTTGCATAAATCAACTGCTAGGACTTGATTTAGGTCAACGAACCAACCTTCAATAACTGCGACCTCCGCGGCCTCTCCGCACCGAAGGTGCCGCTAAAAAAACTCCGCGTCAACTCCGTTACTCTGCGGTTAAATGCGTGCGGTGGGTTATATAAATTCCGTCCCTAAGGATGGAAATGATCTTACCTCCCCAACCCTTTCAACTTCTCCACCGCTTCCACCATCCCTGGCTTCAGCTTCAGTGCAGCCTCATAGTCTGCAATTGCGCCAGCCTTATCGCCACTCATCTGCTTGGCCTGACCTCGATTGAACACATGAAAGGGATCTTGAGGATCAAGGGAGATGGCCTTGTCGTAGTCCAGCTTGGCGGCGGCATAATTGCCAGTGAGCAGGTAGCCATAGCCGCGCGCGCCATAGTTGGTGGCTTTTTCCTGCATGGAGTTTTTGATCACAAAATTCAAATCGGCAATGGCGGCCTGTGGGTTTTTACCCAACAAAGCGATCGAGCGATTGTAGTGTACACTTACGTTGTTGGAATCCAGTTTGAGCGCCTGATTGAACATCTCGATGGCCTGGTCTACTTTGCCCTGCGTGCCGTAAGCATTGCCCAACCCCTCGTAGATGGACACATTTTGAAAATTGTTGCGCAGCGCGGCTTCAAAATCGGCAATGGCCAAATCGATGCGGCCCGTTTTGCCGTAATAATGCCCCCGGATTTTGCGGGGTTCGCCCGCGTTGGGATACAGCTTGATCACGTTGGTCCAGAGCGTATCGTGGTTTTGCCAGATGTTGACCTGCTCGCGGGTGCGCAGGGTGAAAAACAAATTCAGGCCCAGCACTGCCCCCCAAACGGCATATTTTGTCGCCGGAAATTGGCCAATCAGCGCATTCAGCCCATAGCCCAGCATAAAGAACAGGCCCACGTAAGGCAGATAAGTATAGCGGTCGGCCATGATCACCGCACCAACCGAAATAACTTGCAAAACCAGCGCGATGGTGAAAAGGTAAAACCCAAATCCAAACAGAAAAATCTTGTGTTTGCGGGCATTCCACAGGCACCAGGCACCAATGGCGAGCGTGAAGAGCAGGCAAAAAAGGTAAATGCTGCCCTCCGTACCTTGCTTTACCGCACCGAGATTGGGGTATGGATAAAATGCAGAGAGGTTAAACGGCAAAAACAACTTGACGATGTACATCATAAAGCCATAACCTGCAAATTTGATGCGCTGAAAAGGGGAAAAAACATCGAAATCTGCCAGGGCATCGTTTTTTTCTACCATGCCAAACATCCCGTGAAAGCTGCCGCCATCTTGCACATCCAACGCAATCAAACCAAAAAGTACAGCCAGCCCGATGAAGGGAATTTTTTCTACCATGCTACCCAGAGACAGCTTGCGGCCCTGCCAATAATCCAACAAAAAGAGCACAGGTATCAACGAAACCGCCATGGCTTTGGACAGGCAAGAGAGCAAAAACGCAACCAATGCCAGTACCCACCACAGGCCAAGTTTGCCTTTTTCCAGGTGTTTCAAATAGGCCAAAACCGACAAGAGAAAGAAAAAAACGTACAGCACATCTTTGCGTTCCGATACCCAGGCCACCGACTCCACGTGCATGGGGTGCAAGCCAAAACCCAAGGCCGTAACCAGCGCAATCAACACGTTGCGCTTGCTGAGTCCAAACGCAAACAAAAAAACCAGTACCGTATTCAAGATATGGAAAACAATGTTGAAAACAATGTACGAGCGGGCATTTTCGATGCCGGAATTGGCAGCATTCCACCACAGCGTTGCCATCGTCAGCGGATGATAGTTCAAGGACACCACTGAATGCAACAGCACATTGAGGTTTTCTGCATTGGCGGGCTTGAGGTAGGGGTTTTCGGTTACGTAAGTGGGATCGTCCCAGTCTACAAACTGGTTGTCCTGTGCCTCCGTATACGCCAAAAAGACCCAGAGCGCGATGATGCCCAGCCACAACCATACCAAGGATGCCGCGGGAGCCGACTTGGAAGAATCCGTTGCTGGGGCAGTGGTGGGTTGCGTGATCGTGCTGCGTGGGGTGTTTTTTTTCTGATCAGGTCGAGGTCCTACAGGTTTCTTCTTGGGCTTGGACATACTGGCACAGTTTTGTGCCGTAAAATAGATAGGAAAGCGTAAAATATTGCATTGCAACAACAATTTTAATGCGTTTGCTGTGGAGTGGTAAGCGAGCTACCAGGAAAAGAAATTAAAGGAAAATTTCACCGATTTTTTTTCTGAAACAGGAGGCGTTTCTACTTATACTACTTCAAAAGCAGTCATTTTGGTTTGGTTTTCGTAATGCAGCCAAACAAAATAACTACCAGCTTTCAATGCACCGATCGGGAACTTCAGGGTATGGGTACCCGCTTCCAGATTGTATTGCTTTTCATAACATGGGCGTCCTACCTTATTTTGAACGATCAAACTGCATCGCTTTGCTTGTTCTGTGCTTACTTCCAGATGAACTGTTTTGTCCTCTGTAGAGACAATGATTTTTCCTAAATCCATCACTATTTCTTTTTTTTGTGCCGAAAGAACTGATAAAAGGTCATTATTCTTGGGCTAAAGGAAGGATAATAAAACCGGCAAGTCTTGCAAATATAGTAAAAACTTGGTTAGCAATAGCAATTAAAATAAAAAAGCCTTCCGGATGACCGAAAGGCTTTCGCAGATTTGAGCGGGTAAGTAGATTCAAAATACAGTTACAGTCAAAATGATACACTTATTTTATTTACAACCATACAATTACGAGACATTCAACTATTTCACTCCCCATAACACCGTACCTCCAACAGCGCTGCAGGCACCAAAGCAGAAGGATGTTCCACCTCAATCCGCAAGCTCTTTGTATGCACTGTCTCCGCAAAATCAATCCTCCGCTGGCTTTGATGGTTGTCCACAATCTCCGCCACCAACTCCTCCCGGTCATTCCACACCCATACCCGTTTTACGCAAAAAGGCATTTCATTTTCTGGGTGCGCCATCAGAACTGTTTCCATCGGATGATCAAAATCGGTGTCGAAATGCAGCACCAATTGCCGAATGTTTTGGGGTTTCTCCCACTCCAGGTTCAAGGCAGGTCGCTGATCAGCAGGATCAGCCACCCACGCATTCGGTTGCTTCGTGGGACGTTGTACCCCATTGCGGATGTTTTCGGCAGCAAAGGCCGTCAAGGCAGGGCTGAATTTCAGCGCCAGATTTTTACCAGCCGGGCGGCGTTGCGGACACCAAAACTCGAAGGCATCCACCCCAATGTCTTCCAACGGCTCTTGCTTGCCGTAGTTGGAAACCGCTTTGTTTACTGCATTGAACGCCGTCAATATCCCCGTGATGCGCTGCTCCGAAAAGGGCAATTTGACCTGCTCATTTTTTAAAATGGTCACAAAGCCATAAGCCTGTAGTTGAGGAGCAGGACTATTTTGGGCTAAAATTGGGTGGTCATTGAGGGTAAAACTAAGTGGCACGCAGTTGCGCCCAGGCTGTAATTGCACAACCTGTTTGGCCAAAATAACATCGGGGGTATGGTTGTCTACTTTGCTGGATACACGTAGTTCGATTTCCAAATTTGTAGGCGCATCAGCGTAGGGGTGAATAATGAATTGCAGTGGAGCCTGGTTTGGCCCAAATTGCAAGGGTACTATTTGCGCAAGGGAAAAAGGCATCGAATCCGCTTCGCCATTGGGCAACAATTCAGCCAATTGCAACTCGCTGCTGGCCGAAATGTGGGCACTTTGCACCAAATCTTGCGGGTCTTGCAAACGCAGGTTGGGAATGTGTTGCCCGGTTTTGAGCAATTCCTGCTGCAACAGTTGAATGAATGCTGGCTTCGCCAAATCGCGGGGCAGCAAGCCATGTTCAACACACAGCTTGGCCGCCATACCCACCGCCTGCCCACCGTGCGCACTTGTCGCCATCACCCGGGAAGATCCAAAAGCCACGTGACTGGCCGAAATAATCCGCCCGGCAATGAACAAGTTTTGAATATTGCGCGAGTAAAAACAGCGGTAAGGAATGCCATAAAGCCCCTTGCTGTGCCATTGATTGCAACTGGACAGTTCTTTTTCTGAAAAAACGCCGTCGGCAGGGTGCAGGTCGATCGACCAGCCACCAAAGGCTACATCGTCGAAATGGGTGCGTTGTTCGACGATGTCTTGCTGGATCAGCATGTAGTCACCTTCAAAACGGCGACTTTCCCGCTTGCCTGGAATATGTCCCACCCACTCTAGGGTCAGGTTTTCAGCTTCCGGGAACAGGCCGGAGTTTTTGATGTAATTCCAAACGCCGTACACCACTTTCCAAAGTTCCCATTTGATGGTTTCGGTATCGTGTACGGTATCCAAGCGACCGCCGTATTCGATCCACCAGAGGCGGCAGCCAAAATCCTGAGTATTGAAAGAGCGAAACTTGGGCACCTTTTGGGTGACATCGTGTGCAAAGCTCGGCGCTACAAATTTGACAGGCTTGCCCACGTCTTTGGAATAAAAATAAAGGCTGTGTCCCAGCAACTCGCCGTAGGCTTTGGATGGTGCAAATTTTTCTCCAAACTCCTCCTGCGCCTCTGCGCCCATGCGAAAAGCTGCTCCTGCCAGGAAACCCACAATCCCGTCACCTGAAGCATCGCAAAACAAAGGTGCAACCAATTCGTAACGGGTAGAGTTTTGGGGACAAAAAGCGTACACTTTGGCTATGGTATCCGCATCTGCTTTTTCCAGATCGTATACAGCGGTATTCAGCAGCAATGTGATATTAGGCTCACTCACTACTTTTTCCAATAAAATAGTGTCAAAAATGAGGGGATTGCTGTCGGGATTGCGGTACATGTTTTCCACCAACAATTCGTCCAAAACGCCCCCTTCCCGAGCCCAGCGGTTGTTGTTGCCCATATGGGAGGTAGCACCCAGTACCCAGAGGCGCACTTCGCTGGAAGCGTTGCCGCCCAACACGGGGCGGTCGCTTAGTAAAATTACTTTGATGCCTGCTCTGGCGGCAGTGATGGCTGCACAAAGTCCCGACAAGCCCCCACCTACTATCACTAAATCCGCAGTAAGGTTTAGGTTGTTGAGCAGGCGTTGCCCGCTTGCTTCTGATCGTATCATTCTGTTGTACTGAATTCGTATTTGAACTTGGGGTCCAAACCCTGAATGAATAAATGTTCTGTTCTGGCGCTAGCTACGCGGATGCTTTGCCAGGGGCCGGGCTTTTTCTCCAGCTTGCGGTATTGAAAAGTATAACCCAGTGCTTTTTTGAGGGGTTCATATACCAGGAGTGCTTCAGTCCCTTGCTGAACAAAAGCTTTGATTTTAGTCGGAGGCAGCGGCAGGTTTCCATCCGGTACAATGCTGCGTTCATTTGTCCAGATACTGGGCGCGTAGTTGTCTTTGATTTTTTGCAAACGATAGAAATACCTGCGCCCGTTTTGTAAACCCACTACCCGCATTAGGCCGGGGTTGGTGCTTTGCAGGCTACGCGCCTGACTATAATCTCCAGCTTTTTCGGTGATTTCGAGGCGATAGAGGTAATCATCGTCCTGGCTGGCAAAACCTAGTGCAAAACCCTCGTCCTGAGGTTCTGCATACTGGATAATGGGGGGCGCCAACTGGTTTTCAATCCGAATACTTTGTACAGTCGAGCTACTCGTTCCTTGGGCATTCTGGGCAATCAGGGCAATCTGATAGGTTGACCCCACCTCAAGGCCACTCACTTCGATGTAATTAGCGTTGCTACTGGCGGCACTGAGCTGATCCAAAGTTGTTTCGCCGTATCGAAGCTGATACGTTGTGGCAGCAGGCTGTCGCTCGAACCATACCCGAATGGCTCCGCTCTTAGGTGAGGCAGCATTGAATAAGGTGCGAAAAGTGACCATCTCCCGAATCTGTGGCGGCCCAGATGCTTGAAAAAACAGCGTTGTATCCCGAACGACATACTGCGTAGGCGACACCAATTCCACTTTCAGCGCTGCGGCTGCCGGATGTGCATTCCAGCGGAGAGGTAACTGTTGGGAAGCTGCTCCGGGCAGGATGAGGGGGAGGTTTTGAAACGCAACTTGCAAGGGTTTACCCGCCAAATCCAACACTTGCCATACCACCCGGTAATTCCGCAAGGGGTAGGCAGGCAAGTCAAATTTCGCTCGTGGAACAATACTGAGCTGCGCCGAAGTGGGGTCGCTGAGCTGCACCTGTAAGGTACGCACTGGCGAGAACTCTTTTTGCATAGAAGTAAATGCACGCTTTTTTTGGCGGTACACATCCACGATGCCCCAGGGGCGATTTTCAGAAAATTCTTTGGTGCCAAAGTAGGCAGAACGGTAGTCGTTGAAAGTCCACAGCGAGGCTCCGACCAAAAAGGGATAAAAGCGGATTGAATCCAGCAAAGCCCGCGCTTCGATGTCGGTATCAAGCTGTTCACTCAATTGCCCGATGCCAAATTCGGTATAAAATAAGGTTTTTTGAGGGTAATTGCGGTGTTGCAAACGGGTAACAGGCCCAAGATTTTTGCCGTACTTGTTGATCGATCCCAGATCCGAAAATTGTATAATGTCATTGGGGCGCTGCGCTGTATGGCTCACCGTAATAGCAAGGCGGGTACTGTCCTGGCGGTGGGCATCCTGGATCGCTGCTTCCACATAGGCCAAAGCAGCAGGGTAATCCCCAATCTCATTGCCTACCGACCAACCCACGACTGCCGGGTGGTTGTACGATTTTTCGATCAAGCGTTGAAGCCATTCTTTGGCCAAAGGCTCCTTGGGGTCGGCAAAACGATCGTAACCCCACAGTGAAACTTCTTCAAAGGTCATAATGCCGCGCTCATCCAGGTAATCCAGCACCTCTTCCGGTAGGGGCAGGTGACTCACCCGACAGAGGTTCGCGCCGGCCTGCTTGAGCAAGTCGATGTCTTCTTTGTAACGCCACATGGGCAAGGTGTTGCCATTGGTGCGGTCGTCGGGTACGAGGTTATACCCCATCAGTCGGCAAGCTTCGCCATTGAGCTTGAACTCGAACTTGGAATGGTCTACTTCAATTTTACGAATCCCGAATCTTCCACCAGATTTGCCCGTCGATACCTGCACCAACTCGTACAAGAAGGGGTCATCAAAATGCCAAAGGTGGACCAAGGCTTTGGGTAAGGTAGTTTGAATGAGCAGTGATCCAGTACTTCTAGGCAGTACTGTAAACTGATACGGCAAAGGTGTGCCAATGGGATTGCCAGCAGCTTTGATCTGCCAGGCACCCTTTGCTTCAACTGTTTGGTCGCTGTGATTGTGGTAAAACACCCGAATGGCCAGCTGAGCAGTACCCGTTTTTAGATCGGGGATTGCACTGATGTGGTTGCGTACAAAACGCAGCGATTCACTGACTTCCAGGTGTACAGGGCGGCGAATGCCTCCCCAGTTCCAAATGGCACCCCGGCGGAAGGTATTGTCCGCACAGACTACCAGGGTATTGGGTTTGTCGTAATGCAACTTATTGCTGATGTCGAATTCAAAGGGTAAAAAACCAAGGTGATTTTCACCCAGCAGTTGCCCATTTAGCCAAACTTTGGCGTCGTGGTAAACCGATTCGAAACAAAGCCGTACCACTTTGTTGCGCCCCTCACGCGGTGCATCAAAGGTACGACGGTACCAGGCTTTGCCCACGTAATGGGCATACTCATTGCGCAAATCCCAGTTGGAAGGCACCCGCATGCTGTCCCAATTCGTGATAGAACTTACAGGCTGAAACCAGCCCGAGCGCTCACCTTGATCTTGAGGATCGATCCGAAAAGCCCAGTCACCTGCCAGCGATTGGGCACTGAGTAAACTAGTTAAAAAGAACGACAGCACCGCAAGTACCAGTACTCGCCGAGCTTGGTAAAAAGGGATAGTGGCAGAGAGCAAAATGAGTAAGGAAAGAATGAACGTCATCTCACCGCCTTTGGTAGTGATGAAGCTTAAAGCCAGCAAAATCAGGCCTGTAAACAGCAATGAGCCCGCAATGACACGCAACCCAAACTGGTTTTGCTTCGCAATCGCTTGCTGCTCAGCAGCGGTGTGGAGTTCGGATTCTACTTGGGCCGGTGCGGCTGTAGTACTCGACTGGGGTGCTTCCATTTTTTGCCATTTTGCCCAAAGCTCATACCCGCACAAAAGCAAAAGGGGTAAACCTATTCCTAGGCCGTTTTCCGCGGCGCGGCTCAGCTTAAAATCAAAAAACAAGGGGGTGATGATTTTGAAAAACAAGTTGCTCAGCAGCGCTATCCCTGTGATCCACAAGGTAGCAGACCCAGTCAGGCGTTTGGAAAAAAGTGCCCAAAGAGGCGGCGCTAAAAGTGGACCACCCGTAATGGCCGCCACACTGAGAATGACATTTACGATGCCACCAATATAGGGTACCAAAAGAGCTACGACGATCATGCCGATGCCAAAACCCCAGGAAGATAGGCGAGCTACCCGCATCAATTCGGCATCTTTGGCTTGGGGCTTGAGCCAGCCCTTGTAAATGTCGTTGGTGAATACCGCCGACACCACGTTGAGCGTAGTATTGGCGCTGGCCGAAGTAGAGAAGTACATCCCGGTAAGCATCAAACCCAGTAGCCCTGGAGGCAAAACCAATTGGCACATCAAGAGATAGGCATTTTCGGTATCCAAGCCTTGTAAGTCGGGGTTGATGCTGCGGTAAATCATGGGTGGAATCATCCAGATGACGGGACTGACGATGTACAATCCAGCAAATAATAAAGCGACTTTGCGCGCCGCTGCCGGGCTTTCTACGCTGGTATAGCGTTGCACAAAAGTCCAATTTCCACCTATGTAACAAATATGATAAAACAAAAAAGCAATGATGAAGCTGAGGGTATATTCACCACTGAGTAAATCAAAAAAATCGGGGGGCAATTTTTGCAAAATTTGGGTACTACCTCCAGCTTCCTCAAAAGCCAAAGGTAAGAGGATCAGCACTGCTGCTGTCAGTACTACAAACTGCAAAATATCGGTAACCATTACCGCCCAAAGTCCCCCCAGTGCGGTATACGCGATCATAAATAAGCCCAAAACAATGGTGCTTTCCACCAGCGGAAATCCCAATGAATTGCTCACCAACTTGGCCACGGGATACAACACAGTGCCTTTGATGAACAACGAAACCAGGATAAAAATGTACACGTAGGTTTTTTGGACGGTGCTGCCCAAACGCTTTTTGATGTACTCTGCAGCGGTGAGAGCCTGCGTTTTTTTCCAGCGTGGTGCCAGGAAAAGTCCCGTTACAATGGCTCCAATGCACATCGTCCATTGAATGGTGATGGCCACCCAGCCGTGCTTGTATGCAATGCTGCCCCAGGCTACAAAAGTGCCCGCTGAAAAAAAACTCATAAACAGCGAAAGTCCTCCGACAAACCAAGGCACGGCTTCGCCTCCAGCAAAAAAAGACTTCAGATTGCGCCCAGTACGAGCGAAAAGCACTCCTATTCCAACCAAAAAGCTGGAAAAAATGAAAATTACGGCGGTATCGATGTAGGCGTTCAACATGTGCTTGTTTTGGTGAATGTTGTTCGTCCTGAGGTGTGTCTTTAGTGCCTAAAGTTTCTTAGGTGGTGAAAAAACTATTTCACCACCTAAGAAACTTTAGGCACCGAAGACACACCTCAGAAATGACAGATAAAAATAAAATCATTTAAGGTGTAATCGTCAGGATTTCAAAGCCCAGCGCTGGCAAGTGTCTGGCCTTCGCCGAAGCACCCTTGATGCTGATCTGAAAATCCGTGGCCTGCGCCCGATTGTTCAGCAAGATCACAAAAGTCTTGTCTTTTTTCTCCGTAGTCGCCAGCAAGTAATCAATCGCTGGATGATCCACTTTGACCAGATTTTCATCCACAATTAGCTGCGCTTTTTGACCATTGACCGTGCCCGGAGCAAAACCATAGGACTGATGTGGCCCTACTTTGGGGGTTACAAATCCACGGGGGAAACGCACTTGCCCATTCGAGCGCAACTCCGCTTCGGCCATCAGGTAATCGGTCAACCAACCAATTTGCCACCAGGCGTGATGCGGGTAAGGCCCGGCGCCCCGGTTCATCGCATTCCAATAATAAGAGGCCACACTAGTTTTGGCGTCCACAAAAGCATCACGCCCCCAGGCACCCGTCCGCGCGAGGTCGGCAAAGATAGGTTCTTTGGTGATGCCATACATGCGGATAAACAAACCCGCATGGCTGCACAATTGAATCGGGCCATGAATATTGGAAGAACCAAAAATCCCGCCATGTTCAAAGCTGAGCCCGGCCTGGGCAATTTCCCAATCCTGACGCTCCACTCCATTTACGGTTTTAGCAGCAGTAGTAGGAATAGGATGGGTAAAAATAGAAGTAGTGTATATTTTGGCCGCGCTGATGGCAGCGGCTTTATATTTCACTTGTTGGGTCAGGTCAAAAAGGTCGAGAAAAGCCTGGGCAGTTTGAGCCGTGGCAAAATCGGGGGCGTAGCGCGCATCCCCACATACACCCAGGTAGCTTCCCTTGGCTACAGCGGCCTGCAACAACCAGTCAGCTCCCTTTTGGGCCGCAGCCAGGTAACGCTGGTCTTTCAAAATGCGGTAAGCCACTACCAATCCGTAAAAAGTAGCCCGCAAATCCACGATGTCTTTGAACAATTCCGCCTCATTCTTGCGGTCGTAAGCTACGGCCCAGCTGCCGTCGGGCTTTTGGTTTTTCAACAACCACTCTGCTCCGGCGCGTAGCCGTGCTTTCAGTTCGGCGTTATTGGATTCAAAAAGAAGGATATTGCCAATGTCGAGCATGGTGTAATAGGTCACCGCGATGGGCTCGACCACCTCGCCCCACTCTTCTACAAATTTTTTGCTTTTGGCCAGATAGTACTGTCCGGCGAGCGAACCGTTGAAAAACCCGGGCTCACTGATTTGTTGCACAAATTTGAAATTGAGCGCGTAAGGCAGCACGTTTTTGGTCAACAAGGTATCCTGCGTCGCGCTCGCCAGCATCCACATGGCACCGTAATCGGAGTTTTTCATGGCGTCCTTGTTGGAGCCCACTACACCGCCGAGGTAAGATTGTGCCCCAATTTTTCGCCCCTGGAATTCCTCAATGTTCCATAGTGAGGTTTGTGGATCGCGGAGGTAATGGTGCATTTGTTGGATGCGGCTGGTCAGGGATTGTTTGCTTTGGCGCAAGGCCAGGGCAGATTTGAGTTGGTACACATCGTAGGCCGCGTGTTTGATGGCCTGAAACCAATCGCCAGTGCCGAGGTGATAGCGGGAGGTGTAAGTGATTTCCTCGCCAGCTTTGAGCAAAGATTTTGGCTCGCCCAAAACGGGATAGTACAGGGTCGGCGACAATTGGGCCCTGCGGTTTTTGTGCGAAAGGCCAATGTTCCAGTCGTGGAGTGTGTTTTTGTCTTTGGCCCAGGGGTCGCGGCAGAGGCTGGGGTCGGCAATCAGGGCCAGGGTCAGCCCAGTTTTGGTGCTTACCAGCGGTGCCAGGGTGCTAGCCGAACGCTCGCGGTAGACCACGGGTAAGGCAGGAACCCCATGCCCATAAGCGTAAGACAAGGCAAAATTGGGTTGAATGTAATTTCCATGAAAATAGCCCGGTACCGAAGCCCACGCTAGATTACTTTCGCTGATGTTGGCCAAACTCGGAGTAGCCAGCGAATAATACCCGTCTTTTTTGACTTTGAGGGTTTGTGTCAACAGGATGTCGTTGGAAAATTTGGGGTCAAAGCGCCACTCGGCCACCAGAATGCCCTGCTCGGTTTCCTGCTCAAAACGCAATTGATTGGGCGCAATTTGCTGGCCTTTTTGGGCAAAAAAATGCAATGCCTGTCCGGCAGTGTTGAGCGAAACGGGGTTGATACTTTCTGCCCAGATTTTTTGCTGGTAATGGTAGGTGTCTTCAGGGAATTTTTGCCCGGTGATGCTTTTGAAGCTGGAGTCGGGCTCCGTTTGGGGTTTGTCGGTGCTGTACAGTAAAGTGTGTTCTCCTGAGGGCTGCTCCAGGTTGACCCAGGTCTGGCCTTTTTTAACGGCAATGGTTTTGATGCGCCAGCCCGATCCGCTGTTTTCCCAACGCAGGCGCAGGTTGGCGTTGGCCAGGTTGAGCACCTGCGGTGTTTGGGCCGCGAGGCAGAGGATCATGCTGCTGAACAAAAATGAAAATAAAAATTTCATGTCTTTTGACTTTTAAGTATCACCCTTTCGCACAATCAAGGTTTTATGGTGATGCTGGCTATCTGAGCGAACCCAAAGGAACCGTAGCTAACTTGTAGGGTACGTCCAGTGCTGGGTACTTTATAGCTAGCCCTAAAAATACCTGTATTTTCGCCCGTTTCCGTCACTTCGAGCGCGACGGCAGTTTTTTGGTCCATTTTCACCCAAACCTTCCCTTTTTCTACCTTGTCCCAATCCAGATTCAAAGCCGCTTTCAATTCAATGGTCAAGGTTTCACCAGCTTTGGCCTGGGTGATGGATGCCCCGCCAGCATTCAATACTTTGACTTGTTGACTGCCCAAGGTAGAAAAAGTAAGTGTGGCCATCCAACCCCGATTGGAGACACACCAGCCTTCGGTGGCGTAGGCGTCTTTGCCAATCTGATCTTTGGGGATATTGCCTTCCGCATTGGCGATTGCTTTTTGTTGAAAATCCTTGTCCAGTGGAGAGCCATCCAGGGTGCCACGCACTTTGCCCAATTGCCCGTAACCATCGGGGTGTGCTGCGGGCCAACCATTCTCGACACCCGCCCAATACCCGCCAATGTCCAGCCGATCCTGGCTTTTGTTGCTCAAATGTGCGCCGAGTGGATTGACGCCAAAAACAAAATCCACTTGTGCCCAGCCAATATCGCGCAATCGGGGATTTTTCAACAAGTGCGCCACAGCAAATAGAGAACCGCCCAATGCGGGAGCCCCACCCAATTCTTTGGTCTTGGAGTGTGCCCATTCCGTTTCACTGTGTACACGGTATTTCCAAAAGTTGTTCGTTTTTTGCTGCATGTGGATGGCCCATGCATTCAGTTTTTCACGTGTTCCGTTGGGAGCTTGTTCAGGCTCCAATAGCAAGAAATAAGCCAGAGCTTGCGGGGTAATGTGTTCGGCATTGCGGATCCACCACATGTGCCGGGGATTGTTGAAATCCCAATTTTGAATGATGTCCCGGGCGCTTTCCTGGGCCCATTTCAGGTATTTGGCAGACTGGCCATCTGCCTCATTTTTTTCACAATAGTACATGAATAAATTGCGGAAAACCGACTGCCCGAAGGCATTCCCCATTTCATTGAATTCCTGAAAACCAAAATCTACCCATTTGGTGCTGTAAGTCCAGTAGCGATTTTCGTGGTGACGCTCGTAGGCCAGCCATTTTTCATTGCAGACCTTGCGGTAAAGGAGGTACTTTTCGCGGGGGAGATAGGGCTTTAAAAAATCGTGGTAAGCTGCACAAATCACCGATAACTGATCCAGGTGATTCCAATAATCGTATTGCATTCGTGGCTGTCCCTCATAACCCAGGCTGCCATGTCGATTGCCTACCGGGCCTTGATAGGCAACATGGGCGTAAGCAAATTCGGCGTGCCAAAGGATCAGGTCAATGAGGTCAGGCACATTGTTGTCGCCCAATTCCGTTTTCCAGCGATCAAAAAGGGCCGGATTGGAGGCGTAGTAGAGGCATTCAAAAATGGTTTCGAGCCCGTACGCACCGCCGTCGCGCGAGGGGCCACCGCCGTAGATTTTGCTCAAATCCGGGACATTGGCGTCTTCAGAACCCCGCACATCGATGAAAAAATCGTAGGCGAGTTTCGCAGAGATTTTTTCCATCAAATGATCGGCAATCCAAAAGGGAACCGATTGACCAAGCCCATTTACATCGATGTAAAACTCATCTTTGGTACTGGGGTTAAACCCGCTGAACCAGCCTTCCTGATTCAGCATTTTGCCCTCAAATACTACTTGCTTGGTGCTGTAGTTGAGGATTTTGAAAGGCGCACCGTCTTTGGCACCTGGGCAGACAAACCGTTTGGCCTCGCCCAAATTGTAACCTGCTTGATTGACCAAAGGTTTGTTTTGGCCAAAAGCTATTGCGCAAATCGAGAAAAATAGGATGGTGAAGAATGCTCTCATTGTAAAAAAGGAAGCTGCATGAAGATACGAATCATACAGCCTCTGCATGGTTTGAATTTATTTCCAATCTGAATTCTGCTCGATTTTAGGGTTGGCCAATAGCTCATCCAGCGGGATGGGGAAATACCGATGCTTGGCCAGTGGTTTGCGTTCAGGATACACGTTGTTCACGGCCTTGGGCACCACTGTAAGGAATGTATTGGTACGGGTAAGGTCGTACCAGCGGTCCCCTTCTGCAAAAAACTCCCAGGCGCGTTCCTGAATTACTGCATCGATAAAAGCCTCTTTGCTCAAGCCAGGTGTAAGATCATCCAAACCTGCCCGTTTGCGGATTGGGTTGACAAACCCATACGCGGCAGCAGTTGCTCCGTTCAGTCGGCCTTCTGCTTCTGCTGCGATCAAGTACATGTCGGGCAAACGCAGAATGGGAATGTTGGAGATGATCCCAATCGTAGAAATCGGATCCTGGTATTTTTTGATTAAAACGGCTTTGGTGGTGATCGGCGTAATGCTGCGCTGAGGAACAATGGCCCCGCTGCGGTTGACATAAGTGGTATCCAACAACTGGCGGCGTTTGTCTTTTGGATCAAAAGAATCAAAAAAAGTTTGGTACGCAAACATTGATCCGAAAGAGCTGCGGGCATAATCTGCACCTGCACTACCTGGAGGGCCGCAGAGAATAGTCAGCTGATGCCCACGTCCCGGAGCAATGGGGGCAGATTCAAAAGCCCACATGTTTTCAATCCGGGCAGCGTCCTCCTTGTCGTAACGGTACACATCGCGTACATCGGCCATAAGACTGTATTTGCCAGAACTGATCACTTCCTGGGCTTTTTGCAGGGCTTTGGCCCAATCTTCATTGTACAAGGCGGCTTTGGCGTAGAGGGCATTCACCACTTCTTTGGACGGGCGACCTTTTTCCACGGCGGGATAAGAAGGCAACCCTGCTGCCAGAGCCTGATCCAGGTCAGCATAAATTTGCTTGTATACATCGGCTTTGAGGCTTTTAGCTACGATACCCTCCGCTTCTGAAGTACTTGGCGAGGTTTTGATGACCACATCCCTAAAATTCTTGGTCAGGTTCCAGTGGTAAAAAGCCCGCAGAAAATAAGCTTCGCCGAGGATTTGGTTTTTGCGCGTAGCGTCCATCACCGCATCGGGCACTTTAGCAATGACCCAGTTGGCCTTTTCGATGCCATCGTAGCAAGATTGCCAGATTTGCTGCGGTGATTCATTGATCCGACCAGCAGTGCGTTGGGTGGTGTAGTTGTCATCGTAGGCAAAAATGGTCAGGGTATTGCGCCCGACTACCGCCCGAGGGTAGCACTGATCGGCGCTAAAGTCGGACACAATGGTTAGTGCTGGCCCTGCGCCCATGTCGCCGATCGGGTCGTACACCGCGACCAGTCCTTTTTCGGCATCAGCTGCAGTTTTGTAAAAAGCTTCGGTGTAAATGGAGGAGTAAATGGTTTCCTCCAGCTCGCAGGACGTGTTCAGCAGGCAAAAAGCCAGGCCCAGTCCGATGAATTGATATGGTGCTCGCATGTTTTTTTCTTTTAAAATCCTTAAAATTTTCACCCTTAAAAATTTACTTGTAGGCCGCCTATGAAGGAACGCGCCTGAGGATACACCAGGTTGTCGATGCCGATTACGGTGTTGGAACCTGCGAAGGTGTTCACTTCAGGATCAAAACCAGTGTAATCGGTGATGGTGATGAGGTTGTTCCCACTCACGTACAAACGGATGTTTTGCCCCCCTTTGACGCCAGTGAGGGTATACCCCAGTGTGATGTTTTTGCAGCGAAGGTAAGAGCCATCCTCCAGCGCATAGTCGGTAACAGGTAGGCGGCCACCTTGAGCAGCACTCACGTATTGTTGGCTGGGGTTGGTTGGCGACCAGCGGTTTACGACTCCTTCATACAGGTTGCGCTGTCCCAACGGGTTTTCAAATGACAGGCGGCTGACGTTGTAAATGTCGTTGCCTTGGGTGCCGGACCAAAAGGTACTGAAATCAAACCCTTTGTAAGACAAATTGGTAGAAAAACCAAAGATGACATCTGGATTAGGGTTGCCGACGATGATTTGGTCGGCTGCGCTGATGGCACCATCGCCGTTGATGTCTTTGACCTTGTGGCCGCCCAAACGACCGTCGTAACCAGGCAGAATGGTTTCACCAGATTGGTTGACACCATCAAACACGAAGGTTTTGATCAAACCCAAAGGCTCACCTACTTTCAGAACGGTGTAGGAAGTCACAAAACGCTCCAGGGTGGTGCCGCCGTCCAGATCCAATACTTTGTTGCGGTTGATGGTGGCGTTGGCTGCTACAGTCCATTTTACTGCGCCGTCGCTGAGGCGGGCATTGGCCATGAGTTCAAGACCCTTGTTTTCCAAAGATGCGAAGTTGCCCGTGATGCTGGTATAACCGGAGCTCAGTGGCAAGGTTTTGATGTACAACAGGTCTTCAGTTGTTTTGTGGTATACTTCTGCTTGGATGCTGAAGCGATCTTTGAAGAAAGCCAAATCAACAGCTAAGGTTGCCTGTTTGGATTTCTCCCAACGCAGCGCCGGGTTGGCAATACCAATAGGGTTGATCCCGGTCACGTAGGTATTGTTGAAGGTGTAATCGCTACCCACCGAAGCTACAGTACTCAGCGACTGGTAAGGTGAAATTCCACCAGCATTACCCGTGATACCATAACCACCACGGATTCTGAAATCGGAAATCCATTTCACATTGTCCATAAACGGCTCCTGAATGACCCGCCAGGATGCAGATGCAGCAGGGAAAAAGCCGTACTTGTTTTCGGCACCAAAACGGCTGGAACCATCCACCCGAGCTACTAGGTCAACGAAGTATTTGTCCTTAAACCCGTAGTTGATCCGGCCCATGTAGGAGTCCAGGCGTTGTTTGCTACGGCCGCTGCTCACCGTGCGGTTGAGCGCCAATTGCAGTGCTTCGTTTTGGGTAGCATCGTTGGGGAAGCCTGAAGCGCTAATAGAATTACTGTTCGCCAGGTCAGATTGGGTTGCAAAAACACCAGTGAATTTCAGGGTTTGATTTTCACCCAATCTTTGTGCATAAGTCAAAATACTTTCGTGCAAAAGGCCGGTAAAACTGGAGTTGGATTTGGAGCCCGAGCCCGAGTTGTCGTTCAAGTCCCGCACAGCTATGATTGAGCGAGGCGAGTAACGGTCGTTCAGGTTGTTTTGCAAATCGATGTTGAAAGAGGCCCGATAGGTCAGGTTTTTCAAAATCTCTATTTCGCCGTAGAAGTTGGCTAAAGTGCGGCGAAGATCGGTGTTGTTCAGGGTTTCGGCAAAGCCCAAGGGGTTGGCTACTTCGCGGTAACGCCCATCGCCCTGCTCGCCAAAGGGAAAGATGGAGCCATCGGCACGATAGGGTTGCAATACGGGAGGCGCACCAATGGCAGCGCCCAGGATGCTGCCTGTTACTACTGCGCCGTCACCCACAGAGGTTGAGCCAGTGGTGACCCCTGAGTTGATGGAGTAGCTGCCCAAAAGGCTGGTTCCTATCTTGAATTTTTTGCTGATGCGGTGATCCAGGTTGGTTCGGAAGGAGTAACGGGTGAAGTTGGAATTGATCATGATCCCATCCTGGTTGAAGTAGTTGAGCGAAACCGCCAGTTGGGTTTTTTCATTGCCCCCATTGATGGACAACTGGTGGTTTTGGATGGGTGCTTCCCGAAAGATCAGGCCCTGCCAGTCGATTCCTTCGCCCAACGAGGCGGGATTGCTGTAATAGTTGTTCTTAAACACCTCATTTTCCACTTGAGCGAACTCGGTCGCGTTGAGTACGGGTAGCGTTTTGAGTACTTTCTGGATACCGTAGTAGCTGTCAAAAGTCACGCGGGTTGCCCCAGCTTTCCCTCTTTTGGTCGTAATGAGTACCACCCCATTGGCCGCACGTGAACCATAAATGGCTGAAGCTCCTGCATCTTTAAGGATTTCAATGCTCTCAATGTCGCTCGGGTTGATGGTGGACAAAGGGCTGATGTCGTTGATGCCGCCACCGTTGGAAACCTGGATTCCGTCCACTACGTAGAGTGGTTCGGAGGTGCCGTTGATGGAGTTGGTACCTCGAATGCGCACACTGACGTTGCCACCTGGTGCGCCCGAGTTTTGAGTGACCTGAATCCCGGAGGCTCGCGCCTGGATGCCTTGTGCCACGTTGACCACGGGCGTTTGCATCAAGTCTGAAGCTTTGATGGATACAATGGAACCCGTGGTGCTCGATTTGCGCTGGGTTCCGTAGCCGACCACCACTACTTCGTTGAGGGCTTCCACGTCCAGACTGAGTACTACGTCAATAAGGGTGCGGTTGTTGACCGCAATCTCCTGGCTAACGTATCCCGTGTACGAAACAACCAGGATAGCTTGCGCCGAAACGCCTTCCAGTTGATAGCTGCCATCTATTTCAGAAACTGCTCCACTCGTGGTTCCCTTTACGGAAATGCTGGCGCCGACCAGCACATCTCCGCTGGAATCGGAAATCTTTCCTTTTAGCGAGAGATTTTGGGCTTGCGCCGTGGTCAATAGACCAAAAAACAAGAGCCATATTGATAATTTGCCTGACATAGGTAGATAGGTTGAAGTCAACAATAGCTGATTATTTTAAAACCGATTTTTTAGGCAAAAAAACACGATCAGCCGATTTATTGATCGAAATTAAGTTGGTTTTCCATACAATTGATGGATAGCACAGCATGGGTTTGCACGAAAACTATCGGGAACGTTCTCGAAACGGGTAGCGATAGCGATAAGTGCAAAGAAAATTTTGGTAAAAATGATTACCTTCTCTTTTTTTTTGGAGATACAGTCTAGAGGTATGATCAAATGTAAAAAGTGCAATCAGGTTGAGTTTATCCAAAAGTCGGGGATCATGCGCGGTAAGCAGCGCTACTACTGCAAATCCTGTGATTTTCATTTTACGATTGCTGAAGAAACAAATCCTACAGAACCCAAGCGCCACCACGAAGTCACCATCATGGACATTGCCCAGCAGCTAGGCATTTCCAAGTCTACCGTTTCGCGGGCGCTACGCGGGCATACAGACATCCACGAAGGCACCCGCCAAATGATTTTGGATTTGGCCAAAAAACTCGACTACGAACCCAACCCCCTCGCCAATGCGCTGCTCAAACGCCGCACCAACATCATCGGGATGCTGGTGCCCGAGTTTCGGCATTATTTTTTTCCCACCATCATCATGGGGGCACAAGCGGTGCTTTCCAAAGCTGGCTACAACCTGATGATTTTCCAATCTGACGAATCCTACGAAACCGAGGTAGCCAATGTCAAAGCCCTGCTGCGCAGCAGGGTGGATGGACTACTGGTTTCGATTACGGGCAAAACCCAAAATTTTGACCACTTCCGCACCGTGCTGCAAAAGGAAGTTCCTACGGTGTTTTTCAACCGGGTGTGTCCCGAACTGGACACCCCACAGGTCATCATTGACGATTATTCGGGGGCTTTTCAGGCAGTAGAGCACCTGATTGAACAAGGCTATCGGCGCATTGCCCACCTTGCGGGGCCAGGCATTCTGCAAATTTCCCAACTGCGGATGAAAGGATATGTGGATGCCATACAAAAACATGGGTTGCCTCTGGACGAAAGTTTGATCGTATACCATGACCTGACCGAGGAAAATGCCCGGCTTTGTGCGCGGCATTTGTTGGATTTGCGGCAGCCCCCCGATGCCATTTTTGCGGTCAATGATCCTTCTGCATTGGAGGTACTGCTGTTGGCCAAACAACGAGGCATTAAAGTTCCACAGGACTTGGGGATTGTGGGGTTCAGCAAGGACCCTGTTTCCGCAATTGTTGAACCTTCCTTGTCTACAGTGGAGCAGCCGGTATGGGAAATTGGCGCGCAATCGGCGCAGTTGTTGCTGGAGCAATTGGAGTTTCCGAAGATGGAAAGACGGGTGTTAAAAACGAGGTTGATCGTTCGGGCTTCGTCGCAAAGAAGGAGCTGATTTGAGGATTGTTGAAGCCGAAAGGGAAAAAATATTGCTCAAATGAGCCAGTCGAATGTCCAAAAAACGCTGGCAGTATGCAAAAAAAAAGAGATTACGATTTTGACTTCGTAATCTCTTGGAAAATTTGGGTGGGTAATGACGGGTTCGAACCGCCGACCCTCTGCTTGTAAGGCAGATGCTCTAAACCAGCTGAGCTAATCACCCTTGTTTGCTTCACTGAACACATTTGTTCAAAAGCGTGCGCAAATATATGCCCACATTTTAGTTTGCGCAAGTGCAAACGGCTTTTTTTTCAAAAAAAAATAAAAAAGCCGATGAAAATAGCATTATTCATCGGCATCATATGTGAACAAAAGTATAATCTTGGATTATTCCTCTTCCTCCAGAAAGAGGTCTTGGCGCCAGTCGTTGAACTCCTGCAGGATTTCATTCGTTTCGCCTGCGTCAAATTCTTCGGCATCAAATTCCTCAATCCAATCGATGATTTCTTCGTGTTGTGGGTGCTTGGGATCGTTGAGTGCCGCCAAAAAATCGACGTAACCCGCAGCGCCACCACAATCTTCAGGTGGACAATTGCGGGCGCCACCCAGACAGATGGGACACTCGGTTTCGACGTCCGGCAGAATTTTTTCCACGGTCAGCAAATGCCCCCAATGGTCGCCAAAATCGTAAACGTAACGGAAGGTATCGCCTTCTTGAAAGTTGAGATCAATCATCATGATCGATTCACTGTCTTCCAGGCTGGCATCGGTTTCCCACATTTCTTCGTCGTCTGGCAACAATCCTATTTTGCGCTCTTTAACCTGAAATTCAAACAAATGAGCATTCTCCCAACCCATTACGATTTGGAGGATTTCATGCAGATCAAAGCAGGTTTCGGTTTGATCTATCTGAAAAGTACGCCAGATTTCCGGTTTGATGGCCTCCAACTGGACTTTTAATTGTAAACTCCCCACAGCTAAAAATTTTGGTTCAATCTACGAGTTCTTTGGCAAAGTAACGCAGAAAAATTGACTTTCCGATTTTGACGCAAAGATAGGTAAGATTGATGGATGATGGATGATGAATTCTGCATCAATACCATTTTTCTGTTTCCAAAGAAGCATATACTTTCCGGATCCCCTCTTCCAGACCAATTTTTGCTTTCCATCTGGTAGCATGCAGTTTGCTTACGTCCATCAGCTTGTGCGGCATGCCATCCGGTTTTGTCAAATCATGGACAATTTCGCCAGCATAACCCACAATGCTGCGATGGCCTGCAACGAAAATTTTAGCGTTGGTTTCTATGGCAATTACTCAAATTCACGTTTTATTTCAAATCCGCTGTTGAGCAACACGGCATCGCGCGGGTAAAATGGCGTGGTTTCGGTTTGGGATATTGTTTTTTATTTCCAAAAATAAAGGTACTAAAACAACAAGACTGCTAACAAACAGCGTAAGCCATTCATTAGCAGTCTCAAAGCAAAAGCAATGCAAAAATAGTATTTTTCCTAGTGGATTCCAGTACAAATTTTACACATTTTCCAATCGTTTGCTTTGCCAAAGCTCCATTTCCACTTTATACCGAGCAAAATATTGGTTGATTTTACGTGCGGGTTTCAGTAATGCGGTAAAAAAGTAAGGCTGCAAATTATTTAACTCCCAGGCACGACGGTCTTCCAGATTGGCTTTTAGCCGGTTGTACCAGGATTGATTGCTTGCTCCACCTGCGCGCATGCGTACCAATAACTCATCAAGATAATGGCTGGAGATGTTATTCTTGTACAAAAAGCGCAGCATCAATTCATAGTCTGCGGAAGTTTTCAGGCGGGTATCAAAAAGGCCGAAAGATTCGTACACTTTCCTTTTGACAAAAAATGTGGGGTGAGGCGGCATCCATCCGTACAGGAAATTTTCCCGTTGGTATTTTCCTGAGGCCCAGTGGCGAATGACGCGATCGGTATTGTCTGGCGCAACATACTGCAAATCGCCATAGATGGAATCCACCTTGGTGCGTTTGAATTGTTGAACTACCCGATTGATCACCTCGGCGTGTACATAAAAATCGTCTGAATTGATGATGGCAATGATGTCTCCGGTAGCCTGCTTGATGCCTTTGTTCATGGCATCGTAAATCCCCTTGTCTGGCTCTGAAACCCAATAACTGATCAAGTGGTCGTTGGCGTGCAGAATCTCTAGTGTACCATCGGTTGATCCTCCATCAATGACGATGTATTCAATGTTTGGGTAGTTTTGCAGTGCTACACTATCAATCGTGTGTTGGATCGTGCGCGCACTATTGAACGAGGGTGTAATAATAGAAATTTTCATGAGAATCGTATTTACAGCGTAATAATTTAGTGCAACAGATAATTAGTGATATGATTTTTCAATATGGCTGTAAAGCGAAAAAAAGGATGTATTGTTTCAAGTCAACAGCTTGAAAATACGATATTTGCAAGTGATGAGATTCTGTAGGCTACAAAGGAGAGAACCAAGGAATACCTGTCAGTATCCTGATTTTCGGGAATAAATGCCGTTTGTAGTCCAATCGATGCAGGTACACTGGTTTATTTGTGTACAGAGGCATGGATGGTCTGATCCAGCAAGTAAGTTTTTGGGAAGTTATTGGTAGATACGGTAAACCTGTGATGCGGACGATAATAGAATTGCCGCAATTTACGCAAAGGTTTTAATATTGTTGTATAAAAATAAGGTTTTAACCCATTAATTTGCCAGGCCATCTTGTCTTCCCGGTTTGCACGCAGGCGATTGCGCCAACTGGCATTGCTAAGCCCCCCGGTGCGCATGCGCACCAGTACATCAGGAAGATAGGAGGTACTCACCTGGTGTTTGTACAAAAAACGCAGCATCAACTCATAATCCGCCGAACTTTTCAGCGATAAGTTGAACAAACCGTAACGTTGGTACACCGCTCTTTTGACAAAAAATGCCGGGTGTGGAGGCATCCAACCCGCCAAAAAGCTGCGTTGGACGTAATCACCAGACTCCCAGTGGCGAATGACGTGGTGAGGTTTTTCAGGATCCACGTATTGCAAATCGCCATAAACGGAATCTGCGCCCGATTGACGGAAGCAATCTACAATTTGCTCCAATACTTGTGAATGGGTGTAAAAATCATCTGAATTGAGAATGGCAATCACATCGCCAGTGGCCATCCTGATGCCCTTGTTCATGGCATCGTACACGCCCCGATCGGGTTCGGAAATGAACAAATCAACTACATCTGCGTATTGGTCTACAATCGCAGGAGTGCCATCACTTGAGCCGCCATCTACGATAATGAATTCAACATTCTGGTAAGTTTGCCGAGCCACACTTTCAATAGTGTAACGAATCGTCTTTGCGCTGTTGAACGCAGGAGTAACAATCGATACTTTCATTCTTCGGTTTTTGTTCTTGGGATCAAAAGGGGGCAAAATGCCCCTTAAAATTTGGGAATTTAGACTGATTTTCGGCTAGACAAGAAATTAACGCACAGGTCTCCAAAAGATTTTGTGAGACAAAGTTAATTTTCTTGGTTTTATTAACACAGGGTTTCCACGGTTGATTTTAGATATTTTTTAGGTCTATTCGTTTTTTCGGCGTATAACAATGTTTTCAATAACCAGCATATCCATCTGCGTCCGCAAGAAGCATTCCAGTGCATGTTCAGGGGTATTCACAATGGGTTCGTTTTCATTAAATGATGTATTCAATAAAATCGGAACGCCAGATTTTTGGCCAAACTCCTTGATGAGTCGGTGGTAACGTGGATTGTCTTGCTCATCTACCGATTGTAATCGGCCAGTACCATCCACGTGAGTTACCGCTGGAATTACGGCGCGTTTTTCGGGGCGAATCAAGAAAACTTTTTCCATAAAGGGCACATCATCGGTTTGCTCAAAATAGTCGGCCACCGCCTCTTTCAAAATGGAAGGTGCAAAAGGACGGAAACTTTCCCGGCGTTTGATCTTGGAATTGAGCAGGTCTTTGGCATCGGGTCTGCTGGGATCTACGATGATCGAGCGGTTGCCCAACGCACGCGGGCCAAACTCGGCGCGCCCCTGAAACCAACCAATCACCTCCCCTTGCAACAGCGCATCTACTACCACTGGAAACAATTCATCGTCGATGTACCGCTGGTATTCGATTCCTCTGGATTGCAAATAAGCCTCCACTTCCTCATTGCTAAACCGGATACCAGTATAGGCCTGATGCCGAAAAGGCGCCCTGGGCTGATCCCCTACCTGGTGCAAAGCGTACAATGCTGCTCCGACTGAGGTACCCGCATCGTGTCCAGCTGGCGGGACAAATAGTTTTTCAAAAGAGGTATTGGCGATGAGTTTGCCATTGGCTACCGAATTTTGGGCTACCCCGCCTGCCAAACAGAGGTTTTTCAAACCCGTTTTTTTGTACAAACCTTCGGCCAAATGAAAAATCACCTTTTCGGCCATGCGCTGTACGGAAGTAGCCAGGTTGCGGTGATAATCACTCATTGGCTCGTCTTTGCCGCGAGGCGCACCAAACAATTCCGCCATGGCGGGAGTGTACAACACATCTACATGTGGAGAGCCACCTTGCCAATCCATGTTGACCCCTTCTTTGAAATGCCGGAAAAAACGCGGATCGAGCTCAAACAAGCCATTGGGTTTGAGGATGATCACTTGGGCCACTTTGTCCAGTTCCGTTGGTTGGCCATAAGGAGCCAATCCCATTACCTTGTACTCATCACCATAGTGTGGAAAGCCCAACAATTGGGTAAAGGCGGTATAAAAAATACCCAATGAATGGGGGTAAGAAACGCTGTCGATGATTTCGATTTTGCCGTTGCGCGAACGCCCCCGCATGGTAGAAGAAAAATCCCCCATGCCATCGATGCTCAAAATGGCAGATTCTTCAAATGGGGCCACAAAATAAGCCGAAGCCATGTGGCTGCGGTGGTGCTCGGCGTACACAATCCGGGCTTTCAGATCCGATTCGGCATACCCAAAAGCCTGCGCCAAATCTGCTTTGAATGCGCCAACATTGAGCGAATTTTTGGCGCGATCCAGGATGCTGCTCCATTTTACACCTTTGCGGAGGGCATACCAGGCTTTTTCCAGCAGTTTGGCTTTGGGATCGCGCGAGATGGCAATCACATCAACGTCCGCCAGGGTAATCCCCGCTTCGTCCAGACAGAATTTCACGGCTTCCGTGGGCAAACCCGCCCAGTGCTTGATGCGGCGAATGCGCTCCTCTTCGGTAGCAACAATCAATTCGTTGAAGTGGTAAATGCAGGCTGAAGAATCGCCGTGGTAAGCGTTTAGTCCGAGTGTGTACATCTTTCGTTTGGGTAAGTGGTTAAGTATTACGTGTTCATTAGAGATCCTAAATATCTGCACAATTTATGCAATGTCCAACACATTGCCAAAGTGAAAGCAATTCCTTTCACTCCGGAATTGAGTTGGGTAATAAAATCGTTTTCCTGATCGATCAGTCCGCCAAAAACCAAAGGCGTCCAAAGCCAAAGTGCAGGATACCATTGTAAGGCCAACTGCCGCATGCCCAGGTAGATCCAGCGCAATCCGCTCACGTAGCCAAATACCACCAACAAAGCCAGCCAGGGGCCAAAATTGGCGTAGGATTCGCCTCCAATGCCAATGTTCATCGACGAAACCAAAAGCTTGTTGCCTGTAAAGCGGTACCAGATTTTTTCGCCTCCTGCACCTGGTTTATTGGGCCAAAACAAACGGGGAACGGCTGAAGCAGCTATTGCGGTCAGCAAGGTCTCTCCGCGGGCATACGGCTCGTGCCGAGGCACCCAGGCGTAGACCTGGGCCAGGTGGTCTCCCTGATTGAGGCGGATCAACACCTTTTGCCATCCTGGCGATAGCAGTGGCTCTTGCGTTTGAGATTGGGCCGCTTTTTGGAAAGCATCCAGTTTGTGTACAAAGGAATGCTTTTTGCCGTCCCATACCTGTGCCCGATAGCTGTATTTGAAAGACAATAAAAACAACACTGGCACCAGGGCTGCCAATCCGGCCAACAAAAGCGCGCGCAGCGACCAGCGGTAGTACACCTGGGCGTACAAAACCAGCCACAAAGGCCAGAAAAGCAGATCGCCAAAAAAAGTGCTGCTCAGGGTAAGGTAAACCAGATAGGCGGCCAGTACTACAAACGTACCCGCTTTGATGCCCCATGATCCCGGCCAAAACAACAGGTGTACCGACCCGACATAGAACAGCATGCTCCCAAAATGCCCAACCTGGCGCAATGCTGGCGGCAACCAGGGCATGCTGAGTTGTGCCAGGACGCCCAATCCCAGCAGTAAAAAAGGCAAATAAGGTTGAGCTTTGAGTTGAGCCACTACCTGCTCCAGTAAGCTTGAATCAGCAGTAGCTTGCGAATGCCGCCAACCCAGACCAGCCAGGCAGATGACCGCGAGCAAAGGTAGGGCATACCCAAAATAATGTACTGCCGGAATGGGCATGGGGTTCAAAACCAGTGCAGGCGGAATCAGTTGCTCCAGGCAATACTGACCCGCGGGAGCTACCCCCAAAACCAAAATGGCGATGCTGCAATACAATTCAAACAACACCAGGCGTTGGCGGCTGTAGTGCAGCCCCCGCCAGATCATTCCGCCCAATAGCAGCAAAAATAAGGTCAGCAATAAAAACATATCGTCACGATCAGGCGTTTTTCGCCAACTGCGGGGCCATCGACCAGGTATGGTCGGTCAACTCTGCGTACAATTCAGCGTATGCTCTGGCCACCGTTTCGGCTTTAAACCGTTGGGTATTTTCGAAGCCTGCATTGATCAGGTTGGTTCGGTACTCGGCATCCTCGATCACCCGCAATACTCCTGCCCGAATCAACTCCACTGAGTAGGGATCTACCAGACAGGCTGCATTCCCCGCTACCTCGGGCATCGAGGAAATGTTGGAAGTTACCACTGGGCGGCCTACGGTTTGTGCTTCCAGAATGGGCATACCAAAACCCTCCAGCGTAGATGCAAAAAGCAGCATATCGCATTCGTGGTAAGCCGCTTGCACTTCGTCATCGCTCAGGTTCCACTCGTTGATGTAAGTGATGCGGTGTTTGGCCAGTTTTGCAAGCACTTCTTCCGAAAGTTTGCCAATGATGTTCAGCGTACAATTGATGCCTTCCAGGGCTTCGATGTGGCGCAGCAGGTTTTTGTTGGGTGCCGTTCCGATGTGCAGGATGCGCACCCCAAGCGCCGAAAAGGGTCGGGGATTTGCCTTGAAATGGGTTTTGATCACCGTGGGAATCACCCGGATCTTAGCGGGTGAACACCCCGTATACTTGATCAAATCTTGCTTGGTGGCCTCCGACACTGCCGTAACGACCTCCGAACGGTACATCGGCAATTTGAGCCAAAAAAACCACAATAACCAACGCATCAGTGGCTTTGGATGGTTCATAAATCCACAATCGTGTACCGTGAGGATGGTGCCTTTGCGGGGCAAAGCCAAGGTTACAAAATGCACATCTCCGGTAATGTGGTTGATCTGGTGGCGGTGCCGCCGCACGTCCAAAGCCGTTTGAATACGTGGCCACAAGCCCTTGCTGCGGTGAGGCGCTTCCAAAACGGTAGGATTATAGCCGCTCACCCTGGAAAATTCGGCCAGCATGGCAGCAAACGATGCTTCGATGCTGAAATTTCCGTTGGGGTGTGATTTGCGAAAAATTAGAAGTACATCAGGATAATTCATCTTACAGTGCATGTGTGATAGGAACATTGTTCATACTCAAATCCGAACACACCAATGGTGCGGAGGGATTGTAAAGTGAGTATGATTGTTAATGGCGTCACAAAGACTGTATCCACCGTTTTATTGATGGCTTTTACCAAATTTTACAAACGAGAAACTGCAAACTATAGTTTATTCGACAAGAAAATCGTCCTAAATATATATCCTTTTTTCCAATAGCTGCAAGTGGCCAGGGCTATTTTTTGTCTAGAAACGCATTTAATGGCTTTTAACAACAGATTTACTAAGTTTACCGAATCTGGTTCTGCTGCAGCCATTGCCCCAGCACCGCCAGCATCCAAACCCGCGACCAGGACACGCTGCCATCGTTGGCCAAAAATCCCGTCCAAAGTTGCTGCAGTGCACGCTCCTGAAAGAAAGGGTAATTGGCGAGGTACATGATCCGATCCTGGGTATACGACTTCAATTCATTGCGCATCCATTGGGCAAAAGGCAGCGTGAAACCCATTTTGGCGCGCTGGGTGATGCTCTTGGGTACCAGGTTGCCCACGGCTTCTACGAGGAGGCGCTTGTTGGGTTGCCCCAGTTTGTACTCGTCGGGAATGCCCAGTACCAATTCAACCAGGTCGTGATCCATAAACGGCACACGCACTTCGAGGGCGTGCGCCATGCTCATTTGATCGGTATCGCGGAGCAGTACATTTTGGAGGTAGGTCTGGATTTCCAATACCGAGATTTGACTGATCAGGGGCAGATTTTGAAACGCTGCGGTTTTCATCTGGCGGAGCACCATGGCTTCTACCCGGTTGCCGGGCAAATCCTTCAGGGTACTCAAAGCCCGAATTTGCTCGTCCAGCAATACCTGACGGTACAAGGGGTAGGCCGACAAGGCATTGATCTGAGGGAGGCGCAGCACCTCGGCGGTTTTTTGCCCCGCAATGTTGGGCCGCATGGATTGGTAGCGATCGGCCCCCCAACGGCGCAGGCCAGCTGGAGCCAGATTGAGCCAACGGCGCTGCTCCAGGCGGTGCAATTGCTGAAACACCGAATACCCTGCAAATAGCTCATCGCCGCCCAGCCCCGAAAGGGCCATGGTGATGCCGGCTTTGTGGGTAGCTTTGGAGACCACATACGTATTGGGTCCATCGCCACTATGGTGATCCATGGCCTGGAGTGCCTCGGGCAGGAGCGTCAGAAAATCATCGGCCCGCAGTTTGATTTCTTCGTGCCGCGAACCACAGTATTGGGCCATTTGGCGGGCATAAGGCCCCTCGTCGTATTCTTTTTCGTGAAAACTGATGTTGAACGTGCGCACCTCATGGTCTGAAGCTTGGTTCATCATGGCCACTACGGCACTGGAATCCAGGCCTCCGGATAAAAAAGCGCCAAAAGGCACATCGGCCATCAGGCGGCGTTCTACTGCTTTTTCCAGGCTCTGGCGCACCCGCTCAGGCCAGCGGCCTTCACCTGGGCTGGGCAGGTCTTGCGGCACCAATTGCCAATAGGCTTCGATGCTCATGCCCGCTTCCGTTTGCCAAATGTATGATCCCGGAGGCAGCATGTATACGCCTTCCAGCATGGTATGCGGCGCATGCACGGTTTGGTAGCGCAAAAAATCCACCAGCGAATCGGTGTTCAACTCTCGCGAACAAAGCCCACTGGCCAAAATGCCCCGCATTTCGGAGGAAAAGGCCAGCAATCCGTCTTTTTGGCAATAATACAATGGCTTGATGCCCAATCGATCGCGGGCAACGAAAAGGGTTTCCGCTTCGCGATCCCAAATGGCAAAGGCAAACATGCCCACCAAACGACTCAAACACCGTACGCCCCAACGCGCATAGGCCGCAAGGATGACTTCGCTATCGGTATGGGAGTGGAAAGGGTAATCGCTCAGTTCGGCCCGAAGGTCGAGAAAATTGTATATCTCCCCATTGAACGTCAATACGTAGCGGTTGTCGGCAGAAATCATGGGCTGGTGGCCTGCACTGGATAAATCAATGATCGACAGGCGCCGATGCCCCAGGGTGATCAGACCTTCGCCCCAGATGCCCTCATCGTCAGGGCCACGGTGGGCCAGTGCATTGTTCATCGCAGCAACAGTCCGAGCACTTTGGGTAGCCTGAGTGTGTCCAGGAGGGGTGAATAGTCCATTGATGCCACACATGTGGTTCGTTTTTTTTATGAGATATATTCTGGATTATTTTAATCCAACACGCTTAAATAAAATTGGCGCGTTTTTCCGCTTTTGCATCAGGTAACTAAATAAGGAGCAAGGTAAAGAAAAAACAGATGGCTTGTAAGCACAATAAGTATTTTTTGTACCCGCGTTCCAGTCAACTGAAAGAAGCCAGGGATGATTGTGTAAATGGTCATAAAACGTGAAAAAAAAACGAATGGCAGAGTTTGGCACGCTATTTGCATATTAAGAATAAACCCCAAGTGAATAAAGATCTAGTGTTTCAAAGTGTTGTGGGGGGGTGTTGCCGTATGGGAACCCCTCCATGTTTTTTTTAGCACGCAAAACTTCAATGGGCGCGATTTGTGCTGAATGCGCTAACGCAGATTGTTTTTTTTAACCGCAGATGCTTAACGCATATTGTTTTTTAACCGCAAATGCACTAACGCACATTGTTTTTATAACCGCAGAGTAAAAGAGTTGACGCGGAGTTTCGCGGAGTTTTTTTAGTATCGATGAGTTTGCCACCTTCGGTGGATGGAGGTCCTGCTCCAGGGGGATTGTGCATTTTTTACCCGCACATTTATTAACCGCACATTTATTAACCGCAGAGTAAGGAAGTTGACGCGGAGGTTCGCGGAGTTTTTTTAGTATCAAGGAGTTTGCCACCTTCGGTGGATGGAGTTTGTTCTCCAAGAAAATCTTGCCGGAATCAAATGTAAATGTTTGGCAAATTAAGGCACAAACTTGCATTTGAACTCCCTTCACGAACGGAGTTCGTTCGTGTCCTCATTTGTGAAAATTTGTGGAATTTGTGGCTAAAAATTTGTTTCCCGCGTCGCCGAAGGCGAGGTCTACCGATTGTACACAAATTTGCTTTGCCGGCAAGGTTGTGCTGGTTGTTAGCAAGCCCCAACCCCAGGACAAACGCATTAAAATTGTTTTTGCAATGCATTGTTTTACTTACACTTACAAACCCCCATCCCCTGAAGGGGAGACCAGCTTACGTTGGGACAATATTCTACCTTTCTTTGAGAAAAAGTAAAGTTTTCACTTACCGAAAATGTGCTCCCCTTCCGGGCAGGGTCGATTGGCTCTGATTTTTATTCGTTGAAGCAGCTTCGCTGCTTGTTTTTTTTATAACCGCGACGACGCGACGGCGCGACGAAATGTGTGCTTCGCACACTTTTTCGTCGTTTTACGTCGCGCATTTGGCGCAGCCAAATGAATCGTCGCGCCGTCGCGTCGTCGCGTCGTCGCGGTTATTAAAAACGATTGGGCGCAGCCCAATCCAAAATGGTTTACAACTAGAACCAATCGACCTTGCCCTAAGAGGAAGGGTCGATTGGTTCTATTATTCTGCGCATCGGAAGCCCCGCTCGGGGCGTGATATGGGTAGAAAACAACGGCCCCGATGTTTTCCAGAGTCCTGTAGGGACGCAATGTGGGTATTTTGAGTGCAAAAACACCAACCAGGTCGTACCTACGGCACTCCATTCAAAACATCAAACATTCCATCGGCGGGTTGGCACCCACCGCTACAATTGCCCCGTCGCTACGCGACTGGTTTTTCGGGAACCTAAAAGTTTGTCCAGCTTATTTGGTATTTGATTTGCATCAAAAGTAAAATCATGGAACTGTTTGTGTCTAAAATACATTAATGCACCAAATTAACACACCATTTATCTGAACCTATTTATAAACCAACTTAATACCATAACTTATGGGACAGTACATTTCCACTGGTCTGATTCATGAATTCCGTGCCGACCGCAAAAACGTAGAAAAGTTAGATGTCGACCCAATTATTGCTGCGCGCAAGGTAAGCGAAGCATTTGTAGCTAATTCCTCCAGTTTTGAATGTGTCATCGAAGATGATGAGTATTTATGGAGGCTTCATGGAAAAATAGTTGAGGACCAGATGACCAAGTTTCTGGAAGAATATTACGCCGATTTGTATGACAAAGCGTCTTCAGGCTATAAACAACATTGCCAACCCGTTTTGGATCATTTAAACCATTTAAGCTCTGCGGATGAATATTGGGATTGGGCAGATGAAGACGGTGAATATTGCTTTTGCCTGTGCGATTCCAATTATTCAAAAATCAAAATTAACCACCAAGAGTTAGGCATTCGATTTACCCCCATTCGCCTAAGTTTGGAAGGCAAAGTTTTGGTCGAGGACTTTGATTTGCATCAAGCGCTTTTTCAACGTGCCCTGCGGCGAGCTTACTCAGACAATCCTTTTGGAGGCGCTTTGACGGTTAGAATTCTTGGGTAAACTTGAATTTATCGAACGCCCCAAGGCAAATGCATTAAAGCATCAAAAAACAATTGCTTTGATAGCCTTTGTAAGGAATTGGTTCTGAACACAACCCCGAAGGGGTGACAGGATTATAGCAGAATAATCACGTTTATTCTATTAAGATAAACCCTGAAGGGGTGATATTATAAAAAACGGCGTGGGGGGCAAATAATGTCACCCCTTCAGGGTTCAAATACATCCTCATGCCATTTTTTCTATAATCCTGTCACCCCTTCAGGGTTCAAAACAGCGTTCATTTTAGAACCAATTGCCCCTTCCTTCCAGGTGCTGGAGGTTCTCAAATTCAGCGACAAATATTGTATAGCATTGAAATTTAAACCCTTAAAAAGGTTACTAGAGCGAAAAAGTATTTAGTGGAAAAAAAATTCCAAAATCACTCATTTAATGGAAAAAATTTTCCAAAAACGCAATAAACGACTCTCTTAGTGGAAAAAAAATTCCAGGTTGGATTCTAATCTTTACCTGAAATAGTATCTCGTCCTAAAGCTACATTGCACTAAAATTTGGATAATCAAACCTGCACCAGCCCTCTGTTGCATTAAGCTCGGCAATAGTCAGGTAACCAGCATGGAACAAAAGAACAGTGGGATCAGGGTGCAGTACGTCAAAATTAAAAAGCGTGAATAAAGCGATAAGCTCTTGACTATCCCACCGACGATGATCTTCACTTTGGATCAAGTCTCCTCGGATACTTCATACTTGGGGCATTAAGTTCATGCTATCAAAGGCTAAATGGCGTTTGGTAGGCAGCACAGGTACCGCTAAATAAATTTGGCACGGTAAGTTTCAAGACTCTGCTCGGCTTCAACTTCGCTAAAGCCCTCAGCTTGCAAATGCGCCAAAATGACTTGGGTCACGCGCTCCAGAGTAGCTCCCGACATCAGAGCAATGCGGTCCAGCGAAAATTCCTGGAGTGACCACAGTGCCAGAATGACTTCACGTTCCTTGATCGCGACGCCTTCTTCAATCCCCTTCTCAATACCTTCTTCAATACCTTTCTCGATACCTTTCTCGATACCTTCTTCGATACCTTTTTCGATACCTTGCAAGTAAAGGCCATCAGTTTCGATGTCGTAATGGATGGTCATGGCTTCGACTTGAGTTTGAACAATCAATTCCATCTTTCTTAAACGTGATAACATTAGCAATTGTTAAGCCATAATCCAATGCAGCATCTTCCTCATGTACCACCCGCCGAATGTTGTCCATTTCTGACTCGTGCGTCATTTGCATTTTGGCATCAATCGGTACAAGCTTGGGAGGGATAAGCCCCAATACCTTTTCCAGCAGAGGCAATAGCATGGATTCGATGTTTTCTTTAAAAATCCGGTCGTAGTTGTTCGCCATGTTTACTTTGTATGGCGTAAAAATAAATAGTTTTAATGGATAAAATAAATAAACTTTTAATTTTTTTATTAAAAAACAATTAATATCTTTATTATTCAAACCAAATGCATGAACGTTCCTAAAGATACACTCTGGAAAAGCATCATCGAATCCCTCATCGATGACTTTCTTCGGTATTTCTTTCCCAATTACGTGAATCAAATCGACTTTGATCGCGGCTTTGAGTTTTTGGATACCGAACTTCAAAAACTGATTCCCGACAACCCCGGCAAAAAACGCCACGCCGATAAGCTCATCAAAGTATGGTTACTGAGCGGAGTCGAAGTATGGTTTTTGGCACATGTGGAAGTCCAAGGTTATCGCGATAAACTGTTTGCAAAGCGCATGTACGAGTGCTGCTACCGCATCAGGGATAAATTCCATCGCCAGATCACTGGACTCGCCATCTACACCGATCGAAATCGAAATTTTCATTTCAAAGAGTACCGAGAGACTTTTTGGGGATCGGAAGTCAGCTACAAATTCAACACCTACGTTTTGCTCGATCACCCGCCCAGCGAATTGGCCAATGATCCCAACCCTTTTGCTGCTGTAATGGAAGCCGCATGGCAATTCCTGAAAAAACCCAAAGATGAACAAAAGCTGGCCCAACTAAAACTCGATATGATCCGACGCTTGCTCAAGCGCAATCTCCCCAAAGACCGCATTAAGGTCATTATTGGGTTTATTTCCCTTTATGTCGACTTTGAGAATTCAGAAATAAAAACTAAATTTGAACAGGATTTATTAGTGATCACCAAAGCAACTCAACCAATGGGATTCGAACAAGCAATCCAGGAAGAATTTAAAAAACAAGGTCTTGAACAAGGTCTTGAACAAGGTCTTGAAATTGGCATCGAACAGGGCATCGAAATCGGCGAAGCCAAGCGCGATGAAGAACTCCTCAACAACGCTGTACCTGAATTGATGCAGGAAGGTTTCAGCGCTGAACGGATTGCTGCTATCCTCAATCTGCCCTTGGAAAGCGTGCAAGCAGCTATCGAACGTGCCACCCAAGATTCAAACAACACACCCAACCAAAACTGACACCGCCTCTACAGCCGTGTTTAATCCATATTGTTTTTATTAACCGCAGAGTAAACGAGTTGACGCGGAGGTTCGCAGAGTTTTTTTAGTATCGATGAGTGTGCCACCTTCGGTGGTTGGAGGTCTTGCTCCAAGAAAATCTTACCCAAATCAAATGTAAATGTTTGGCAAATTAAGGCACAAACTTGCATTTGAACTCCCTTCACGCGGGCAGCAGCGAAGCTGTGAAAAGCAATGCCAAGAATTTTTTGCAGCTTCGCTGCTCTTGTTATAACCACGACGTACACGACGATTACGCGTTTTTTACGCCTTCGGCGTAGTGTGGCATTAATTGGAAAACGGATGAAACGGACTAAACGGATAGGAACGGACTTTGACTCGCCTTCGGCTCATCCTTATCCGCCGCAGGCGGAATAAAAATCCGTTCTCATCCGTTTCATCCGTTCCATCCGTTTTGCCATCCTGTCGCTTTTAGCAAAAAGAGGCGAAGCCTCAAAAAGCGCGGAGCGCTTAATCGTCGTGCTCATCGTGGTAAAATTAACCATGAGCTACGAAAAATATCAAGATTAATCGTTGCTAGCGTTCGTGTCCTAATTTGTGAGAATTTGTGGCTAAAAATTTGTTTCCCTGCGTCGCCGAAGGCGAGCTGCTTAACGTTTACAATCATACTTAATTCAAGCACAATCCTCCTGGAGCACCACCTCCATCCACCGAAGGTGGCGAACTCATCGATACTAAAAAAAACTCCGCGAAACTCCGCGTCAACTCTTTTACTCTGCGGTTAAATAAAAGCGTGCGGAAATAAGCGGCTTTGCCGCAGCGTAAACAACGCAAAAGCGACACCAATGGGAACGCGGATGACGCGGATTTAGCGGATTTCCGCAGATCAAATCCGTGTAAAAGTGGGAGTGCTCAGGTTTCTTAGTATTTTATGCTAGCCGCTTCCAGTCAAACTCCGTCACACCCCGTTTTTCGCGCGTAAAATTGATCCCTACCGCCACTTTCTGGCGGGCATCCAATTGATACGGCCCCAGGTAGTTTTTGTTGATGATTTGTTGGATGGCGATTGCCGCGCTTTGCTCCAATTTGAACTCAAAAGCGTAAATGTGGGTGGCAGTTTGTACAATGGCGTCACAACGCCCCAAGGAACTGTTGACTTCACTCTTGAGGTAATTCCCCAAGAGGCTAAAGGTGAGGTGTACCAGCGCATGGTAGTGCAATTCGGTGGCTCCTTTCCACAAATCGGAAGGAATAGCCGAAAATGATGTGTTGATTACCGCAATGACTTGCTCCAGGTCATTTTGCTCCAGTGCCTTGCGAAGCCGGATTACCCCCGGCAAACCCGAACCCGTTTGGTATTGGTAAGCCCCCAACAGCAATTGCTCCAAACTGGCCCGTACTTCTCGATTGGGATAATTGAGCGTACACCAGCCTTCGGGTTCGTTGAGTTCGGTGATGCTCAAATACCCGGTTTGGAAAAGGATGGTTGCCGGGTCAATGCGCTCCAGGTCAAAACTAGCCAAATCCAGCAAAGCTACTATTTCATCTTCTTCCCACACAAAACGACCGGCCTCACGCATCAGCTCAATTAAAAAAGTAGGCGTACCGGTTTCAAACCAATAATTGCGCAAAGCGCCACTGCCCAAAAAGTTGAGGATGGAAAAGGGGTTGTATACGCTGTGTTGACCATCCCAGGAATAGCCGTTGTACATTCGGCGAACCAGGTGACGAATATCTGGCGTTTTTTCCTCCATCTCGGTGAGTTGCTCACCAAAATACCTTTCCAACTCTTCGGGCGTAATGCCCAATAAAGTGCTGTACTTAGGATGAAGGGTTAGGTCATTCAAATTGTTCAAATCCGAAAAAATACTCACCTTCGAAAACTTACTCACTCCGGTGATGAATACAAACTCCAGGTAAGGATCAGCATCTTTGAGTACCGAATAAAACTGCTTCAGGATCTCGCGGTTTTCTTTAGCTTTTTCTTGGTCCTCCAGGTAGTCGATAATGGGTTTGTCGTATTCGTCCACCAACAGCACTACCCGCCCGTGGGTACGATTGGTAATGACCAGAAGCTCTTCAAATCGCTCTTTGAAGGTCGCTTTGCTCAAGGTCACGCCTAGTTCTGCCGCTGATTTGTCCAATTCATTGAAAATAGCCTGTGCCAAACCCAAACCCTGATAATCACTTTTAGCAAATTTGATGTGAACAACCGGGTGGCGTTTGTCCCAATCCCAGCGATCAGCTATCCACAAATCCTTAAATAATTCTCGACTACCACTGTAAATTTCCTTGATGATAGACAACAACAAAGATTTGCCAAAACGCCGGGGACGGGATAAGAAATAGTATTTCCCCTCCGTCAATAAGTGATAAATGAGCGCAGTCTTATCCAGGTAATGGTAGCCCTTCGTGCGGATTTCTCGAAAATCCTGGATGCCAATGGGATAATTCAATCTAGCCATAGCGCAAATTTAAGGATTTTCCGCTTTTCATGGTGGTCATGGCGGTTAATTGTGTTTAACCCGTTCAACCTCGCAAAACTTCAACAGCCGCGATCTATTCTGAATGTTTAATCCATATTGTTTTTATTAACCGCAGATTAAGGAAGTTGACGCGGAAATAAGCGGCTTTGCCGCAGCGTAAACAACGCAAATGCAACACCAATGGGAACGCGGACGACGCGGATTTAGCGGATTTCCGCAGATCAAATCCGTGTAAGGACGAGAGACACCTCAAACGAGCTCCTTCCACTCCACCTCCGTCACACCCCGTTTTTCGCGCGTAAAATTGATCCCTACCGCCACTTTCTGGCGGGCATCCAATTGATAAGGCCCCAGGTAGTTTTTGTTGATGATTTGTTGGATGGCGGTCGCCGCACTTTGCTCCAATTTGAACTCAAAAGCATAAATGTGGGTAGCAGTTTGTACGATGGCATCACAACGCCCCAAAGCGCTATTGACTTCACTCTTGAGGTAATTGCCCAGGAGGCTAAACATGAGGTGTACCAAGGCGTGGTAGTGCAGCTCGGTCGCACCTTTCCAAAGATCAGAAGGAATGTCGGCAAAGGCAGTATTGATGACTTTCATGACGCGCTCCAGATCGTTTTGTTGCAAGGCCTGACGCAATTCCAGTACCGTGGGCAAGCCCGAATGACCAGACTGATGCTGGAAAGCGGCCAGTAACAATTGCTCCAAACTGGCGCGAACCTCCTGATTGGGGTAATCCAACTGGCACCAACCTTCAGGTACATTGAGTTCGGTTATGCTCAAGTAGCCAGTTTGAAACAACACTGCATGCAAGTCCATTTGCTCCACGTCAAAGCTCCCCAAGGTTAGGAGTGATACAAACTCCGAGGGATTCCATTTGAATCGGCCAGCCTTGTACATCATTTGGATCAGAAAAGTAGGCGTACCCGTCTCAAACCAGTAGTTCTGTAAAGACTTGCTTTTCAAAAAACGCAACAATGAAAAAGGATTGTACACGCGTTTTTGACCATCCCAGGAGTAGCCATTGTACATCTGGCGGATTTGTTGTCGAATCTGGGGCTCTGCTGCTTCCAGTTCATCCAGTACCGCTCCGAATTGCAGCTCCAATTCCTCTGGGGTGATGCCCAGCAAAGTACTCTGCGCTGGAGTGAGGGTAATGTCTTCGAGATTGTTCAAATCCGAAAAAATACTCACCTTCGAAAACTTACTCACTCCGGTGATGAATACAAACTCCAGGTAAGGATCAGCATCTTTGAGTACCGAATAAAACTGCTTCAGGATCTCGCGGTTTTCTTTAGCTTTTTCTTGGTCCTCCAGGTAGTCGATAATGGGTTTGTCGTATTCGTCCACCAACAGCACTACCCGCCCGTGGGTACGATTGGTAATGACCAGAAGCTCTTCAAATCGCTCTTTGAAGGTCGCTTTGCTCAAGGTCACGCCTAGTTCTGCCGCTGATTTGTCCAATTCATTGAAAATAGCCTGTGCCAAACCCAAACCCTGATAATCACTTTTAGCAAATTTGATGTGAACAACCGGGTGGCGTTTGTCCCAATCCCAGCGATCAGCTATCCACAAATCCTTAAATAATTCTCGACTACCACTGTAAATTTCCTTGATGATAGACAACAACAAAGATTTGCCAAAACGCCGGGGACGGGATAAGAAATAGTATTTCCCCTCCGTCAATAAGTGATAAATGAGCGCAGTCTTATCCAGGTAATGGTAGCCCTTCGTGCGGATTTCTCGAAAATCCTGGATGCCAATGGGATAATTCAATCTAGCCATAGCGCAAATTTAAGGATTTTCCGCTTTTCATGGTGGTCATGGCGGTTAATTGTGTTTAACCCGTTCAACCTCGCAAAACTTCAACAGCCGCGATCTATTCTGAATGTTTAATCCATATTGTTTTTATTAACCGCGGAGTAAAGAAGTTGACGCGGAAATAAGCCACTTTGCAGCAGCATAAACAACGCAAATGCAACACCAATGGGAACGCTGATGACGCGGATTCAGCGGATTTCCGCGGATCAAATCCGTGTAAAGGTGGGAGTGCTCAGGTTTCTTAGCATTTTATGCTAGCTGCTTCCAGTCAAACTCCGTCACACCCCGTTTTTCGCGCGTAAAATTGATCCCTACCGCCACTTT
>Ga0247834_1000402_pt1 | contig 82878 bp, 79 predicted proteins | sample LaCruzMarch2015__8_FD_187118 | JGI IMG/M metagenome (GOLD analysis project Ga0247834, IMG submission 187118) | Freshwater microbial communities from meromictic Lake La Cruz, Castile-La Mancha, Spain - LaCruzMarch2015_12m | ecosystem: Environmental > Aquatic > Freshwater > Lake | place: Spain...
CTCTGTTTCATGCTCAGGTAGCGACTCCTCCACCATGCGAAGAGCCCGTTCCCGAAACTGCTGCGGATACTGACGTGGCATAGCTCCATCCTCCTATAGAAAGCGGAACTAAACCCAGGGCGGTTCAGATCAGTTCCACTGAAAATTGGTTGTCCACCTCAAAATTGACAGTTTTCCGTCTTCTGCTGGAATCTCGCACCCGATTCCAGGGCTGATATGCGTACCCCTACGTATATGTAGGCATGGCTGCCGCCCGAAAAGAGCAGTAACATATCGCCGGGGTACGGTCCGCATATCGATCAGAATTCGGATTCACGGCCGCGACAAAAGGGGTGGAGTCAGTGGTAAAAGTCCAGCGCTTGGGACGGGTGGCGGGTTTAACCGCCGCAATGGGTCTTGTGGTTGGTCTATTGAGTGGTTGCCTCAGTCTTGATTATGCACTCAATGTCAATGCTGACTCGACTCTGTCGGGAACCCTGAAGGTAGCCATTGCAAAAGAGGCGGCCTCAACTTTAGGACTCAATTCCGCTGATGACCTCTTGGAGGGAGTGAACTCTGGTGAAGTCACTTCCGGGATGGGCCTTGACGTTGCCGAGGATTGCGTGCCCAGCGAGAGTGAGTCTGACCTAATTCTCGCGTGCACGATTACTAACGCCAAGGCCTCAGATATTGATGAAGGCTGGTCGATGACAACCGATGGAGACACGGCGACTTTACGTGTGGTCTCTAACGTAGATGAAGCGGCGGCGGCAGTTGAACCTGAAACAATCGAAATGCCAGATATCAACCTAGGCTCATACACCTTCGTAATTAACTTTCCAGGACCAATAACCAGCGTCTCCGGCACGGGCGTCACACAAACTTCAGAGACATCCATGGTCGCCCAGGGTGGATTGAGCGAGACCATCGATTTCACCGTCACCGGCTCAACCTCCACTAGTAATGAATTGCCGTGGTGGAGTTATTTGGTAATCGGCTTGATCGGGGGAGCTGTTGTGGTTGCGGTAATTGGTGTGGTGCAGCGCCGTAAAAAAGATGAAGTTGCCGCTGAACCAACAACTTCCACTGAAAACGGGATGAAATATTGAAAATTCGTGCTTTGATCATTGGTCTGATCAGTTGCGCATTGCTGGGGTCGCAGGTGGGCGCCTCTTTCGCTGCGGATTCAGACCTAGAGAACTCTCCCTCAAGTGCAGTGTCCGCTCCCGTCAAAGTGAAAGTCCCCATTCGAACGATTGATACCCCGGGAACCAATGGGCAAAGTGGAATCGTGGAAATTCGGGTAGGAAACTCCGCGCCATTTGCAGTGATGCTTGATACTGGCTCGGTTGGCCTTCGGGTGTTTCCTGGCGCGTGGGGAACAAAGCCAACTTTAGTGAAACTCAGTTCTACGAACATCACCACGATAGGCGCCGGTCAAAGTTTTAAGGGCGCTATGGGTCGGGCCCCCATGACATTTAGTGGAGTGAGCACGACGATCGCTGTTCCTTTTCAATATGTCAACACATCAAATCCGTACATCGGGTTATGGACGGCGCGCAATGTGTATGGAATTTTGGGAATTGGGACGGGTGAAGGCGATCTAACAAACCCACTCGTTGCACTTCCGGGAAGTTTGGGATTACGGTGGAGCGTTCACTTCGAGCGGAAAATAGGGGGCGTAGGCCGTTTGGGATCGCTTGTACTTGGAGCCGAGGCGCCTACCAGGACTGAAATGGATTTTGGCCTTCCTTTCGTAGGCAAAAACGTGAATGGTGCGCTGCTCTGGGACGATCACTCCGCGCAAGGATGTTGGCGCTTTGGTAAGGCGCCAGAGTGGTGTGGTGATACGTGGTTTGATTCTGGATTCACCAAAATGCGGGTGAAGGGTCTTGTATTCAAGCGCTTACCGCAAGGTGCCAGTGGAATGTTAAAAGCGGGAACTCGGGTTGAATTTGCGGCAGCGGGTAGTGCTTTTGTTGCCCACAGGTTTGTCAGTGGGAACCAGGCATCTCGAAACTATGTGCGAGTAATTCCCGCGGGCGTCGGAATCTTAAATACGGGCAACTCTATTTATTTTGATTACACGGTGACATACAACGTCGCCATTGGCCACATCTATTTCAGCAACTAGGGAAGTTTCACTATGACCGAGAATATGGAGAATTCTGGCTTAAGTCGGCGCCGTTTGCTGCAGGCGGCAGGTGTGGCTGGAGTTGCGGGAGTGGCAGCTGTCGCTGGATCCAATGGAGCGTCGGCGACTACACGAAGTGCGCCGCGTCAACCATTTAAGCCGAGAGGTCGACTCAAGCGTCGCCCCAATTTTTTGATTGTCATGATGGATGAGCAGCGTCATGCTCCGGTTTATGAATCTGAAGTACTTAAGGCCTGGCGTTTGGCGAACCTTCCCACCCAGGCTCGGTTGCGTCGCAACGGCTTCGAGTTCACGAACCACCACATCATGTCGGTGGCGTGCCAGCCGAGTCGCGCATCGGTGTACACGGGCCAGTATCCGTCCCTACATGGAGTCGCTCAGACTTCCGGAGCAGCAAAGTCCGCGATCGAAGAAGACTTGCTTTGGCTTGACCCCACCACCGTTCCCACAATGGGTTCCTGGTTTCGCGCCGCAGGGTATGACACGTACTGGAAAGGGAAGTGGCATATCTCTGACGCTGACCTTTATCAGCCGGGAACTTACAACCCCCTGCCTTCATACACTGATGAAGGAAAACGCGACTATGAACTGGAAAACATTTACTTGGAGTCCGAGCGACTCGCTCAATATGGTTTTGAAGGATTTGTCGGACCAGAGCCACACGGCAGCAATCCTCTGAACTCCGGTTCCTCAGGTCCCGGTGGTAGGGGCCGCGATGAGGCCTACGCTCAAATGAGTGTCGAACAATTGCAGAAACTGCGCAATGCAAAGAATCCGTGGCTCATGGTTGCTTCCTTCGTCAATCCACATGACATCACGCTCTGGGGAGATCTCTCCTTGGCAGGCGGTTTGTTGGGGAATCCGGGAGCTTTCTATTTGGCACAGCAACTTGTCGGCTCCAATGTTCCGAACGATCTTTTTACCTCGGCGTATCAACAGTCCGCAAATGAAGATCTCAGTCAGAAGCCAACGGCACAGGGGAGTTTCGTCGACCAATACCCACAGGGATTTCAGCCGCTGCGCAACGGAATCGAATACCACCGTTTTTATTACCAACTGCAAAAGGAAGTTGACAAGCACATCGGAACAGTCGTTGATGCATTAGCCAATGATCGCAACAATTATCGCGACACCATTGTTGTCTACCTATCAGACCATGGCGAGATGCTCGGCGCGCATGGAGGCATGTTCCAGAAGTGGCACAATGCATATGACGAAATTCTCAAGGTTCCGTTCATTTTCCACAACCCCACACTTTTTAATCGCGCGCAAGAGTCAGATATTTTGACCAGTCACGCTGACCTTATTCCTACGATGCTAGGTCTTGCCGGACTAGATGAAGCCGTGTTAGCCAAAGAGTTGACTAATACGCACACCCAGGTGCGCAGACTTGTTGGTCGAGATCTTTCTCCAGTGCTGCTTGGAGAAGAACCCGCTGCCAAGTTCAACAGTGATCCGGTGTATTTCATGACCGATGATCAACCGTTTAAGGGTGCCAATGCCGTGTCAATTCTGGGCATGGCCTACCAACCTGTGGAGCAGCCAAACTCGGTAGAAACTGTTGTTACTTATCTACCAACAGGTGCGGGCGGTTCACGGGAACGTTGGAAGTACAACCGATATTGGGACAACTCACAAACGTGGTCATCACCGGGCGTCCAAGACGTACAAACCTTTGTGCCCGGTCCGGTGAACAGGCCAGGGAACAGGGTTGCGATCACCACTGTGAAGGCGGTTACCCCGACCACGGGGCAGATCGCTCCGCCAGCGGATCAATTTGAGTTGTACAACTTGACCGTTGACCCAACGGAGATGACGAATCTTTACACGAACTCTTCAGCCGCTGGGACATTGCAAATTATGCAAGCGATTCTGCAGCAGCAACGGACTGCTAAGCGGATAACACCTGTGGCGCAGCCTTGGGCCGATGGCAGCATGCGCCAGTTCCCATTTGCCCCCAACTAGGACTCAATCCGCCAAAACACCAGATCGTATTTAGGGCGGCCATTAGTTCATTTCGATGGGTGACTTTGATAGAGTTAAGCTTCTGTTGGGGAGGCCTCCCTGAGTCTTCGGTCACACGACCGGTAGCGAACAGTTCGGCATAGGAACATTAAGACTCACAAGGCCCTTTTGTTCATGTGCGATCATCCATCTCGCTATTTCTGGGGAAAGGTTCACATGAGCGACTTCCGCGATGCACTGAACAGTCGCATAATTGTGGCTGACGGGGCAATGGGAACGATGCTCCAAGACGTCGACCTCACCCTCGATGATTTTGAGGGTCATGAGGGGTGCAATGAGATCCTGAACGTAACGCGTCCGGAGGTAGTTGCCGACATTCATCGGGCCTACTTTGAAGCCGGATCCGATGCCGTGGAGACCAACACTTTCGGTTGTAACTGGGCGAACCTAGCCGAATACGGAATCGAAGATCGAATTTATGAGCTGTCTTACAAGGGAGCCCAAATTGCTCGTAATGTCGCCGACGAATACGCATTAAGTGTTGGGGATGGGCCCCGGTTTGTCCTCGGGTCCCTGGGGCCGGGTACAAAATTACCAACACTTCTGCACACTTCGTACGACTTTTTGAAGCAGGCATACCGTGAAGCCAGTCGTGGCCTCATCAATGGTGGTGTAGATGCCCTGCTCATCGAAACAACGCAAGATCTTTTGCAGGCTAAGGCAGCAATCAATGGTGCTCGTGAAGCTATTGACGCGACCGAACCGGCCCGCGACATTGTTGTCATTGCCTCGGTAACAATTGAAACCAACGGCACAATGTTGATGGGTTCAGAGATTGGTGCCGCTCTCAGTGCACTTGAACCACTCGACGTTGACGTAATCGGTTTGAACTGTGCGACAGGACCGACCGAAATGAGTGAACACTTGCGAACTCTGTCTCAACGCACAGATCTCAAGTTGTCATGCATGCCCAATGCGGGTCTGCCAGTGTTAGGACCCAAGGGCGCCGTCTATGACCTCAGTCCTGATGAGCTTGCTCAGTCGCTAATTGACTTTAACGCCGAATTCGGTGTCACTCTCGTAGGCGGCTGTTGTGGAACAACTCCGGCGCACATTAAAGCCATCAAAGATGCTTTTGTCGTGCCCCCTGCTCAACGAAGTCGTACCCGCATTGATGAACCTGGTGCAGCCTCGCTGTACCAACAAGTTCCATTTCGCCAGGATCTGACCTACCTTGCGATCGGTGAGCGCGCTAATGCAAACGGTTCAAAAGCTTTCCGTGAGGCGCTTCTGGCTGACGACTGGCAAGCGTGCGTGGATATTGCTAAGGAGCAGATCCGCGATGGCGCCCACATGCTTGACCTCAGCGTTGATTACGTGGGACGTGACGGTGTCGCCGACATGTCACATTTGGCCTCAATGTTGGCAACAGCATCGACCTTGCCGATCATGCTTGACTCCACCGAACCAGAAGTTTTACAAGCCGGGCTTGAGCGCCTTGGTGGTCGCTCATTGGTCAACTCGGTCAACTTTGAAGACGGTGACGGCCCTGAGTCACGTTACGCCCGAATCATGCCGTTGGTCAAAGAACATGGAGCAGCAGTTGTTGCCCTCACGATTGATGAAGAGGGTCAAGCACGTACCGCTGACTGGAAAGTGCAGGTTGCACGACGCCTGATCAATGATCTGACACAGAATTGGTCACTCAATGTCTCCGATATTTTGGTGGACACATTAACTTTCCCGATCGCAACCGGACAAGAAGAAACCAGGCGTGATGGTGTGGAAACACTGCAAGCGATTCGCACTCTCACTGCTGAATTTCCGCGCGTCCAAACAACACTAGGAATTAGCAACATTTCATTTGGACTTAAACCACAAGCCCGCATTGTGCTGAATTCAATATTCCTGCATGAGGCCGTTGTCGCTGGCCTGACTTCGGCAATTGCGCACCCTTCGAAGATTATGCCTCTCGCGCGCATTCCCGAAGAACAACGAAATGTTGCATTGGATCTGATTTATGACCGTAGGGAGTACAACGATCAGGGTGAAATTACCTATGACCCCCTACAAAAATTCTTGGAACTGTTTGAGAATGCAGAAACTTCGGCCCGCCGACTCTCGGTAGTCGAGGAGCTGGCTTTACTGCCGATGGATGAACGGCTTCCCCAAAGAATTATTGACGGAGAGGCAAAGGGGCTTGAGTCTGATCTCGATGAAGCCATGGCTCAAGGAATTAAGCCACTCGAAATCATTAACACATTTTTGCTTGCCGGAATGAAAACTGTGGGTGAGCTTTTCGGGGCTGGGGAAATGCAGCTGCCCTTTGTTCTGCAGTCGGCAGAGGTAATGAAAAAGGCCGTGGCGTATCTGGAGCCTTACATGGAGAAAGTTGAATCCGATGCAGGCCGAGGGAAAATTCTTCTCGCCACGGTGAAAGGCGATGTCCACGACATCGGCAAAAACTTAGTTGACATTATATTGACGAATAATGGTTTCGCAACAGTGAATATTGGAATTAAACAGCCGATCAGCGCGATCATTTCTTCCGCCCAAGAAAATGAAGTAGACGTTATTGGTCTCTCAGGTCTATTGGTGAAAAGCACGGTTGTTATGCGTGAGAACCTTGAAGAGTTGAATAAGCAAGGACTCGCGGATAAATGGCCGGTAATTTTGGGCGGGGCAGCTCTGACTCGTGCATTCGTTGAAGAAGATTTGAGTTCACAGTTCCCAGGCACCGTGCGTTATGCAAAGGACGCCTTTGAAGGTCTGGCTCTCATGGACACCATGATGGCCATTAAACGCGGTGACACGGAAGCGCAACTGCCGGAACTTCGCAAGCGAAGAGTTAAAAAAGTTGACCGTGACACTGATGAGGACATCAGCACTGAGCGCAGCGACATTGCCTCCGACAATGTGATCCCTACTCCGCCGTTTTGGGGCAGTCGAGTGGTCAAAGGTATCGCCTTAGCTGACTATTTGGGCATGCTCGACGAACGTGCGTTATTTGTTGGGCAGTGGGGCCTTAAGGGAAATCGTGACACTTATGAAACCATGCTTGAAGAAGAAGCGCGACCGCGCCTGCGTTCACTTTTAAACGAGGCCCAGGCCAATGGCTGGCTTGAGGCGGCTGTCGTCTACGGATACTTCCCGTGTTACTCCGAAGGGAATGATTTGGTGATCCTGCACCATGAAGGACCCGAAAAAGGACAGGAACGAACTCGGTTCACTTTCCCTCGACAGGGTCGCGACCGGAAACTGTGTCTGGCTGACTTTTTCGCGTCCAAGGAATCAGGCCAAATTGATGTGGCAGCATTTCACGTAGTCACCATGGGTAACGCTGTCAGCGTTGCAGCATCAGAACTTTTTGCTAAAGATGCCTACCGGGAATATTTGGAACTGCATGGGCTTTCCGTGCAACTCACGGAAGCGCTGGCCGAGCATTGGCATGCACGAGTCCGAAGTGAATTGAATTTTTCTGCTGAGGACTCACCTGACCTGCAGCAGATTCTCGATCAAGGCTACCGAGGCTCCAGGTATTCCTTTGGGTATCCCGCGTGTCCGAATCTAGAAGACCAAATACAACTGTGTGAACTACTTGATCCAGGTCGCATAGGGGTTGAACTCTCAGAGGAGTTCCAGCTTCACCCGGAGCAATCCACCTCCGCGATCCTGGTTCATCACCCGGAAGCGAAGTATTTTAATGCGCGTTGATGACCCAACAATTTCATTTGAATTCTTCCCGCCTAAATCACCTGAAGGGGAATCAAGCCTTTTTGCGGCAATAGGTGAATTAGATAGTGTGAAGCCCAACTTCGTCTCCGTTACCTATGGTGCAGGTGGAAGTACACGTGAGCGAACAATCAAAATCGCGTGTGACATTTTCGAGAAAACCGGATACCGCACAATCGCTCACCTCACCTGTGTCGGGGCGACTAGGGCCGAAGTACACGAAATCCTCCGACAATTCCAACAGGCGGGAATCACCGATATCTTGGCGCTGCGTGGGGATCCGGCGCAAGGTCCAACAGCTCCGTGGGTCACGACCCCGGGGGGTTTTACCCACGCTGATGAACTGGTTGAGATGGCTAAGTCATTTGGATCATTTGAAATCGGCGTTGCCGCTTTTCCTGATGTGCACCCAGCCGCGACGGGATTTGACCAGGGCATTGAAGTTTTGTTGAGAAAAGAGCAGCTCGGCGCAACATTTGCCGTCACACAATTCGTGTTCCAGCCTCAGTCATACGCACGGCTGATCTCCGAACTAGCAGACCGCGGCTCCGCATTGACCGTCTACTCGGGAATCATGCCCGTGACCAGTTACCCACAATTCATGCGAATGCTCGATATGGCCAAAGGTGAAATCCCTGTTTCACTGATGGCTCAGTTCGATCGGCACCGGGATGATCCCGATTCAATTCGAGAGTTGGGGATTGAGGTTGCTACCCAAGTGAGTGAGGAAGTTCTTGATGCAGGAGCTGAGGGTTTGCATTTCTACACACTGAACTCGGCTAAGTCCACCTTAGAGGTGGTTAAAAGACTTGGTGTTCGCGACTACTAGCTGCTAGTCCAACCCTCGCGCTTGTGAGCGCCATCGCAGAATGGCTTATTGGCGCTATGTCCGCAGCGGCAAAGGAAAACAGATTCCGCATCCTTTAATATGTTTCCGTCCTCGTCAAGGACCGTTACGGGGCCAGTAATTTGATCCGGTCCGTCTTTGAGTGGAGTAATTGTCACGCGATCGCTCATGGGATTACCTATTCTTTCTCGTTGAGTAATTTGAGAACCTCAGGCTTGAGGTCTTGGGGTTTTGTTGTCGGGGCAAATCTTTGAACCGTTGTGCCATCAGGGCTCACCAAGAATTTGGTGAAGTTCCATTTGATCGCAGAACCTAGCATTCCGCCGGCGTTTTTTTTGAGGAACTTGAACACCGGGTGTGTTTTGGATCCATTGACGTCTACCTTTGTGGAAAGTGGGAAATTTACGCCATAGTTGATTGAACAAAATTCCTCAATTTGGGTGTCGTCGCCGGGCTCTTGGTGAGCGAATTGATCGCACGGAAAGCCAAGTACTACGAGCCCTTCGCTGCCTAGTTCTTCATGGATTTTTTGAAGCCCGTCGTACTGTGGGGTGAAACCGCATTTGCTGGCTGTATTGACAATCAAGACTGGCTTACCGCGGTATGCATCAAGACTGACTTCGTTGCCCTTGTTGTCGGTAAAACTTAACTCGTATAGAGACTGCGGATTGGCCATGTCCATATTCTCTCGCATGGTGGCCGACATTGCCCAGCGGCTAGGCTCACACGGTGAGTGAGCCCACCATCGCGCCAAAGGCGATACCGCGCAAAAGCCGTAAGGGGCTCATTTTTAGCATTGTGCTGGCCCTAGTTGTCATGGTGCTGCTTTTTTGGTTTATCGGTCAAAACGCCGGGGAATACCGGAAGGCCTTCGCCGAACTTGGTGCAATTGATCCGCTATGGAAAACCATGATTGGCGTTTCATCTTTGATTAACATTGCGATTTACCCCCTAACGGCTATAGCTGCAATTCGTTCACTGAGTTACCTTCATGCCACATTGAGTCGCCAGGCTGGATTCACGCTGAGCAATATTGTCCCCGGTGGCGGTGCGGTTGCTGTTGCAACGCAGTACGCGGTGTTGGCTAAATACGGTGTCCCACAGGCTAAAGCCGCAGCCGCAGTTTCAGCCGATGCAATCTTCACTTATTTATTTACTCTCGGTGCTCCGTCAATTGCGGTAATCCTGCTCGTGCTTGACGGCAGATCCACGGGTGGGTTCGTGACGACCGCCTTGATCGGGTTGATCGCCGTAGTTATTTCCGTGATTGTGATTGTGGCGGTGCTCCGGAGTGAAAACGCTGCTCGAAGAATTGGCAGTTGGGCACAGAAACCGCTGAATACGGTTTTGAAAAGGATCAAAAAGAAGGCCCCTGATCTGAGCAGTATTTTGGTCCAGTTCCATGATCAAGCGGCCGATTTAATCCAAACACGCTGGAAAGCGTTGACCATTACAAATGTTGCTGCTCAGATGGCACCGATGTTGGTGCTGTGGGCCGCGCTTGAGGGCTTGGGCGTAACCCAATCCCAACTCTCATTAATAGAACTCTTTGCGGCTTTCTCAATTGCCTTGGTCCTCACGGCTTTCCCCATCACGCCCGGCGGGTTGGGGACAGTCGATGCTGCACTCATTGGACTATTGATCGCATTTGGTGTGGACAGTTCAACCGCGGTTGCAGCGGATTTGCTGTGGCGTTTGGGCTGGTTCTTGCCTCAGCTACTTGTTGGTGCACTCGCCTTGGCGAAATACGGTTGGGATCGTAAGCGTGGACGTCACGTCACCGCCTAGCTTGCCTTTTCCTCCAGCAACTCCCTGAAGTCGCTTTTCTGGCACACGCCACAATCCGGGCAATTCCACGAGTCGGGGATGTTGGAGAAGGGCGTGCCCGGAGTGAATCCTTCGCGAGTGTCACCGTTTTCCACCCGGTAGGTGTAATCACAACCTGAGCATTGTGCTGACCGCCACGAATTTACTGTTGTGATTACGTTCTCATCGGAGAAACTCTGGGGAATTGTTGTGTCACCCGAATACTTGGCTAGGAACTTATTGCGTTTGGATGGCTGCAGGTTAGCACGCGTGATGTCCCCGCCAAAGTGGCTCAGCACGCGGGGGTCCATGACGCGGGACCATGCAGGGGGAACCAGTGCCAACAGAATCATTCCCGCGTAACCCGTTGGGAGTACTGGACTTTCTTGATAAGAGAGAAGCGCTTGGTAGCGTCGGGTCGGCTGCGCGTGGTGATCACTGTGACGTTGCAGGTGGTAGAGCAAAACATTGGTGGCAATGTTGTCGGAATTCCAACTATGGCTGGGGTCAACGCGTTCATAACGCTCACGGTCTCCGGACTTAACTTTGCGCCGGAGCATTCCATAATGCTCAAGGTAGTTGACGGCTTCGAGCAGTGTTATGGCAATGAGCATTTGAATAATGAGATAGGGGAGAATCCCGATCCCCAGCCACAGCAACATTCCGGCCCATAACGCGAGGGACATGAGCCAAGCATTGATGTTGTCATTACTGATTCGAAATGGGTGCTTTTTGCGTCTAGCAATTCGGTTTTTCTCAAGATTCCAGGAACTTCTGAGTGACCCGAGGACCGTGCGAGGCCAGTAGCGGTAAAAGCTTTCACCCATTCGGCTACTTGCCGGATCCTCCGGTGTTGCAACCCGGACGTGATGACCGCGATTGTGTTCGGTGAAGAAGTGTCCATAAAAACTTTGCGCGAGTGCGATTTTTGACAACCAACGCTCGTATTTTTCTTTTTTGTGGCCTAACTCGTGGGCCGTGTTAATTCCGATCCCACCGATCATGCCGATTGAAATTGCAAAACCCACTTTGGTGATCGTGGACAAATCCCAATTGGCTATTACATAGAAACTGGCTGCGAATCCGGCGTACTGCAATGGCAGGTAGGCATAGGTCAAGATCCGGTAGTAGCGATCCGCTTCAAGCTGCGCGATTAAATCGGTGGGGGGATTGCGAACATCACGTCCCGAAATTAAATCAATGATCGGGACGATCCCGAGAATAAAGATGGGGCCGATCCAAAACCAGGCCGACCAATTTGTAAGTGAATACATTCCGATCGCAATGAAAAGCAATGCCGGCATAGTGATTGCAACCAGCCACAGATAGCGCTTGGTATCACGCCAACTTTGTGTTGAGCTCGCGGAGACGGTGCCACTTTCCATGGGCAAAGCATATAGCGATCACATGGCTACTGAAATTGATTCACCCAGCAGATTCGCCTCAATTGTCCGTTATTCAACCTGTAGGCAAGGAATTAATCAGAAGATTCCGGACTCGTAGATTTATCGACGATTGCTTTCGCGCCACCTGGTTTGAGTGTTCCCACCAAATTGACATGGCCATCGAGTAGTTGACCTTGACTCGCGTAAAGTTCAAGTTTGGCTCGAGTGTCCGCGATATCGAGGTTTCGCATAGTGAGTTGCCCAATGCGATCGGTTGGTCCGAAGGCGGCATTTTCGGTGCGCTCCATCGAGAGCTTGTCCGGGTGGTAACTAAACGCAGGGCCTTCGGTTCGAATAATCGAGTAGTCGTCCCCGCGTCGAAGTCGCAAGGTGACACTGCCGGTGACAGCTGAGGCGACCCAGCGCATCAGGGATTCCCTCAGCATTAATGACTGAGGATCAAGCCACCGGCCTTCGTAGAGAAGTCGACCAAGTCGTCGACCTTCCGCGTGATAGCTGGCGATTGTGTCCTCGTTGTGGATGGCGCTGAGTAGTCGTTCATAAGCAATGAAAAGCAAAGCCATCCCGGGGGCCTCATAGATCCCGCGAGATTTTGCCTCGATGATCCGGTTTTCAATTTGGTCGGCCATGCCTAATCCGTGCCGACCACCGACCGCATTTGCGTGGAGCACTAAGTCCACCGGCGAATTAAAGGTTGCGCCATTGATGCTGACCGGGCGACCTTGAACAAATTCAATGGTGACGTCTTCGGCGTCGATATGCACGTTGGAATCCCAGAACTTAACGCCCATAATTGGATCAACAATTTCCATCGACGCGTCGAGTTGCTCGAGATCTTTTGCCTCATGGGTTGCGCCCCAAATATTGGCATCTGTTGAATAGGCCTTCTCGGTGCTATCGCGATAGGGGAGATTACGTTCCTTGAGCCACTCACTCATTTCGTGGCGGCCGCCAAGTTCGGTGACGAATTGTGCATCAAGCCACGGCTTGTAAACCCTCAATTCGGGATTGGCCAGCAACCCGTAACGGTAGAAGCGCTCGATGTCGTTGCCCTTATAGGTTGAGCCGTCGCCCCAAATATTTACGCCGTCATCGAGCATTGCCCGAACGAGAAGCGTCCCTGTTACCGCGCGGCCAAGGGGAGTGGTGTTGAAGTAGGTGCGTCCGCCTGAACGAATATGAAATGCCCCGCAGGCTATTGCAGCGAGGCCTTCTTCAACGAGGGCTGACTTGCAGTCGACGAGTCGCGCCTGCTCCGAGCCGTAGAGACCGGCGCGGTCGGGGACTGAGTCAATATCAGGCTCATCAGCTTGGCCTAGGTCAGCGGTATAGGTGAAGGGAATCGCCCCGTGTTCACGCATCCACGCCACAGCGACCGAGGTATCGAGACCGCCGGAGAAAGCTATTCCAACCCGTTCACCAACGGGCAAAGATGCGAGGACTTTGGACATAGGAACAACCTTAACCAATCAAAAATCTGGGGTCGTTATGCCGTGAGGGGAATCGGGCGATTCACTACCATTTATGAAATCTTGAGAACCAACTTCCCAAGGTTTTCTCCCGCGAAGAGGCGGTTCAGGGTAGCCGGGAATTGCTCGAGACCGCCCTCCACAATTGTTTCAGGTGCGGTGATTTTGCCTTGGGAAATCCAGGTTCCCATGCGTCGCTGGGCAACGCTGAATTGTGACGCATAATCAAAGACGAGAAAACCTGTCATGGTGCCTCGTTTCACCAGCAGGTTCATGTAGTTACTGGGGCCAGGGGTTATTTCGGTAGCGTTGTATTGGGAGATAGCGCCACAAATAACTACTCGCGCGCCGAAGGACAGGTAGGCGAGATTCGCGTTGAGCATGTCACCACCGACATTGTCAAAATAGATGTCAACACCTTTTGCGCCCACTGATGTGAGTGCCTCACCAAGAAGCTTGCGAATGCTGGTGTCCTGCTTGTAGTCAATGCAGTAGTCAAAGCCGAGTGTGTTCGTTACGTAGTCACACTTATCGATGCCGCCTGCAATACCAATCACCGTGCATCCGTTGAGTTTTGCGATTTGTCCCACGACACTTCCCACGGCTCCTGCTGCAGCCGAAACTACAACAACGTCGCCTGCGCGGGGCTTGCCAAGTTCAAACAGACCAAAATAAGCGGTCATGCCGGTCATGCCCAATGCGCCGAGAAAGTATGAGAGCGGGGCCAGCTCTGAACTCACAATATTCACGCCGGAGCCATCGGAAATCGCCATTTCGGTAGCGCCGAATGTTCCTACTACTTGAGCACCAACCGGGAACTTGGGATTCAATGATTCTGTGATGGTCCCGACGGATCCTGCCCGCATGATTGCCCCGATTTCTACCGGCGGAAGGTAGGAGGGTCGATCATCTAGCCAGCCCCGCATCGCAGGGTCAAGTGAAATGTATTCCACGCGGACGCAGAATTGACCCGGTGCGAGGTCGGGTAGTTCCTCTGACTCGATTGCCCACGTGTCCGAGTTGGGAACTCCTGTTGGGCGTTGGGCAAGGCGGACGGCGCGAAATGAGGTCATGACGGTAAGTAAACCGCATGGGGTGTCATTTGGCGAACGAATTACTGCTTGCGCGAGGTGTTAGCTGAGGTAATAACCTTGATCATGCCCTCATTGCCCGGAGAAGTACCGCCGAAGTTGTTTCCCATTTTGGGAGCGGGACGCATTGTTATCGGCGCGGGCCTGGTTTTTGCCCCTGATGGATTGGCTCGCGGTTTGGGGATTGACCCCAGCGCCGCTCAACAATCTCGTTGGCTGAGCAGGCTCACGGGCGCACGTGAGATCGCAATTGGTGTTGGAGCTATTCGAGCGTGGCGCTGCCATGAAGATCCGTCCGGTTGGATTTTGGCGCAGGCCATAAGCGATGGAACTGACGTTGTGGCATTTGTTGTTGCGGCGGCATCGGGGAAAGTCTCATATCGGCGGGGTATCGGAATGGCGCTTTTCGCGGCATCAGGAGCCGTGAGTGAAGCCTTGACGTTTATTGCTTTGGAGAAAAAGCGTAATCAAAGGAATCCAGCATGGAGGGATTCATGAGCTTTCGGGTAGTTACCGTCAATGTGAACGGCATCCGGGCGACTGCGCGTCGGGGCGGGCTGGAGTGGCTGGCCGAGAGTGGCGCTGATGTGATCTGTTTGCAGGAAGTGCGGGCAACCACTGACCAGTTGCTGGAGGTACTTGAATCTTCCGTGTTGTCGAATTGGAAGGTGAATCACGCTCCCGCCCCAGAACTTGGGCGTGCGGGGGTTGCCATACTTTCGCGCGAGGATCCCAGCGCGGTCCGCACAGATGTCAAAGTTGCAGACCTCGATGGTCAGGGTCGATGGCTTGAATGCGATTTTGAATCCGCGGTGGGTCCCGTTACGGTTGTTTCCACCTACATTCATTCGGGCGAGGTTGATACTCCCAAGCAGATTGCCAAATATGCATTTCTTGGTGGCGTTGACAAGCGGTTAGCAACACTCGCTCGCTCTGCCAAGCGCACTGGACGCGAAGCGTTGGTGTGTGGGGATTTCAACATTGGGCATCGGGAAGTTGATATTAAGAATTGGAAAGGCAATCGCGGTAAGTCGGGATTCCTTGTAGAAGAGCGCGCACACCTTGATATGTGGTTTGACGGGCCGTGGACCGATTTGGGGCGTCATCTGGGTGGAGAGGGGCCTGGTCCTTACACCTGGTGGTCGTGGCGCGGTCGGGGATTCGACACTGATGGTGGTTGGCGGATCGACTATCAAATTGCAACCCCAGTACTCGCGGCTCGCGCTCAGTCGGCGATTGTCGGAAAAGCAGCAACCTATGACGAGCGTTGGAGTGACCATGCCCCGCTCACCGTTGACTTCCAGTGACGAATTCGAGTCTTGCCAGTCTTGGACATCTGACGGGCCCCGTACCCGGGAGTAGACTCTTCACATGTCCGGCATAATCACGTACTCGCCAAAAGTGTTTATCCCTTTGACGTCCCTTTGTCGAGATCGTTGTGGATACTGCACATTTGCCAAAAGCCCGCATCGGGTTGAAAGCCCTTACCTCACCATCGAGTCGATCCTTGAAGTTGCTCGAGCGGGTGCTGCGGCCGGCTGCCATGAAGCATTGTTCACGTTAGGGGAGTACCCCGAATTTCGATACGACGAGGCACGGATTTGGCTTGATGAGCACGGATACGCCAACACAATTGAATACCTAGCAGCCGCAGCAGCTGCGGTACTGGCCGAAACGGGACTCCTGCCTCATGCAAATGCGGGCGCCCTCGACCACGCGGATTTAACGCTTCTGCGTAGCGTCTCCCCGAGCCAAGGCATGATGATCGAGTCGCTCAACCCCGATTTAGCCGCGCACCGTGGAGCACCTGACAAAACACCTGAGCGTCGACTGGCCACATTAGATGCTGCGGGTGAACTTGCGATTCCCTTTACGACCGGCATTCTGATCGGGATAGGCGAATCCCAAGTCGACCGCGTCACGGCGTTGGAGGCCATTGCAAGCGCACATGAAAAATATGGACACGTTCAAGAAGTGATCGTGCAAAATTTTGTACCAAAACTTGATACTGAAATGCGCAATTGGCCACCATGTTCACACGATGAACTCTTGGAAACAATTCGCATTGCTCGTGAGATTCTCCCAGCGAGCATTCATTTACAGGCCCCACCCAATTTAAGTGAAGATCTTGACTCTTTACTGGAGTCAGGGATCGATGACCTTGGTGGAATATCTCCGGTTACAGCAGATTTCGTGAATCCTGAAAAACCATGGCCTTCTCTTGAACTTCTTCGGGAGCGAGTAGAGGCAAGTGGTCGCACTCTTGTTGCTCGGCTCACTGTCTACCCAGAGTTTGTGCGTGATGCTGACAAATGGATAGCCCCCGAGCTGCATTTTGCTGTTATGGATCGAAGTGATGCTGACGGCTTCGCCCGAGACGATGTTGGTGCAACGTTCCCCGAGAAATATCAAGATGCCGTTAACGTGGGAACCGGTGCGGAAGTAATCCAAATTGGCCGCAGGTCAACCGCGTGGTACTCCGGAGCTGACGCTGCGCCGGCAATCCTCATTTCCGGCAGGGCGGCTGGTCCAGCTTCCGCACACATCGCCGAGATGCTTGATGAAGCGCGTGCGGGAAACCGAATCGATGAGGCAAGCATTGCTACTTTGTTCCGCGCTCGGGGCCAAGATGTTGCCGTGATTGCTTCAACTGCCGATGAGCTACGCGAATCCGTCAATGGTGATGTTGTTACATTTGTCCGAAATCGAAACATTAATTACACGAACGTGTGTACATTTAAATGCACATTTTGTGGTTTTTCAAAAGGTCCACTCTCACTCAACCTGCGGGGTGCCCCTTATCTGCTCAGTGATTCTGAAATTGCTGATCGTGTCATTGAGGCTCATGAATTGGGCGCCACCGAGGTGTGTTTGCAAGGTGGGATCCATCCAAGCTTTGACGGCGACTACTACATAAACGTGGCGAGAGTCGTCAAAGAGGCCGTACCTTCAATGCACATTCATGGGTTCACAGCACTTGAAGTTTTTGAAGGTGCACGGCGACTCAATGAACCGGTTGACTCTTATCTTTCCCGGCTCAAAGAAGCAGGACTTCGCACATTGCCCGGAACTGCAGCTGAGATTTTGTCTGATGATATTCGCTCAGTTATTTGTCCCGATAAAATCTCCACCCAGCAATGGCTCGATGTGCACGAGGTCGCGCATTCATTAGGACTTCGCTCGAATGTAACCATCATGTTTGGCAGTATCGAACGACCCGAACATTGGGCCAAACATATTGTTCGCACTCGCGACCTGCAACTACGTACGGGTGGGTTTACCGAGTTCGTGCCGCTGCCTTTCGTGCACATGGCCGCACCCATTTATTTGAAACGGGGTGCGCGGCGTGGCCCCACGTGGCGTGAGACGGTGTTAATGCATTCGGTTGGTCGTATCGCCTACCACGGAACTATCCCCAACATTCAGGCCTCATGGGTGAAATTGGGCGCCAGGGGAGCGCGGCAACTGCTGCAGGCCGGGGTTAACGACCTCGGTGGAACATTGATGGATGAAAACATCTCTCGGGCTGCAGGAGCAACTCATGGACAAGGAATCACAGATTCGCAATTCCGTGAAGTGGTCGAGCCTCTTGGCCGCGCCCTTGTTGAAAGAACAACCCTCTACGGACGAATTGAGTCAACACCCGCTGTACCGGTGGCTTGATGCCAGAACATTTTCTGGGAACCCCGGCAACGGCACCGGGACCTCTCGGCCCGGACATGCTCAGGGATTTTGCATTAATTCGGCGAAATCCACTTGAGTTCCTTTTCAAGACTTGGCGCACCTACGGAGATGTCGTTCAATTCCCCATTCCCAAGCCGCCGACGTATCTGGTTAATTCGCCGTCAGGTGTTCGACAGGTATTGGTCAATAACGCTAAAAACTATGACAAGTCCACCATTCAGTATCGAGCACTCTCACTGGTAACCGGTAGCGGTTTGCTCACGGCGAATACGGATCTTTGGCGTGAACGAAGGCCAATAATTCAACCAGCGTTTCACCAGAAGGTCCTCGATAATTTGATCCCGGTTACGAATCGGGCAGCAGACCGGATGCTCAACGACATTGAGCGCGAGGCGTCGGGAAACGTTGCTGACATTGATCAATTTATGTTGAATGCTTCCCTCGAAGTCGTTGGTGAATTTCTCTTCGGTTCAGATCTCAGTGTGGATGCCAATGCGATCACTGCCGCAACGCTTGAGGCACTGGAGATTGTGATTAAAAGGGCGCGCGTTCCACTCTCACCACCTCGGGCGATTCCGACACCGGGGAATCGAGTTCTCAAGCGAAGTTTAAGAACCTTAAATGATGCAGTGGCATCCATTGTGAGATCGCGGGAAGGAATCGATTCGAAAGTCAACCCGAGTGAAGTTTCACATCTTGTTGACCTGCTACTCGCCGCCCGGTCCGAAGGTTACATTGATCGAGATGGCATTCGAGACGAAATCGTCACCTTCATTATTGCCGGACACGAAACGGTCGCCAGCGCGCTCTCATGGTCCATCGCTTTGCTGGCAGCGCACCCGGAGAAACAAGCCCGGGTGGCGCAGGAAGCGCGAGTCGCTTCGAGCCACGATCTAGATTCAAAGATGGCGCAATTGCCGTACACGCAGGCGGTATTCAATGAAGCTTTACGGCTATACCCGCCGGCTTGGTTGATCACTCGAAAGGCTCGAGAAGCAGACTGCATTGATGGACATGACATCCCGGCTGGGGCACTCGTCATCACGAGCCCAGCACTGCTGCACCGACACCCAGATATTTGGAGCAAACCAGACATGTTCGATCCGGAACGCTTCCTAGGCTCGTATCCACGCGAGAGTTTTATCCCATTCGGTGCAGGTTTGCGCCAGTGCATCGGAAAAGATTTCGCCTACGTGGAGGGGGTAATAATGCTGGCAAGCATGTGTGAGCGGCTTGAGTTTGCGTTCCCAGCCGGTCAGGGATTGCCCGCAAGTGATCCGCTGGTGACGATTCGACCCGTTGGTGGAGTAAAAGTGCGCGCTACCCGCCGTGCGTGATGTAACCCATCAAAGCGGCCCGCTCCCCTTCAAGTTCGTTCATTCGCGCTTTCACGAGATCGCCGATACTTACAATTCCCATCAATTCACCACTGTCGGAGGTGATCGGGATGTGTCGAATCCGTTGCGATGTCATCACGATCATTAATTCGTCAATATTGGCATCAAAAGGTGCGACGAAAACTTCCGTGGTCATAATTTTGGACACTGGCTCGCTCAAAATTGATTCAGAGTCGGCAAGAGCCCGCACGATGTCGCGCTCAGAAACGATCCCAATGATTGCTTTTCCATCAGTGGATACAACCAGGGCCCCTACCTTGTGCAAGGACAGGAGTCCAAGCAGATCCTTGATGCTTCGGTCGGGTTCGACCGTAATGACCTGGGTCCCCTTGCCTGCAAGGACTGATGAAATTTTCATTTTGCCTCCTTAGGTGTTTCACCTAGTGTGGCAAATTATGTGCTCTATGTCCTGTTATTCAGTAAGTCTATGCACGCGTGGTGAAGTGAGCCGTTTGTAGACAAGAAGGATGGAAGAGCTTCATTGTCATTTATCGGCAGGTCGTCACCACTAAATTGGGACACTCTTCCTCCAGCTTCGTTGACAATTGGTACCAGCGCCGCGTAGTCATAGAGGGCGAGCTCGGGTTCTGCACCGAGGTCAACAGCGCCTTCTGCGATAAGTGTGTGAGACCAGAAGTCTCCATATGCTCGTTGGCGCCACGTGGCGCCGCGAATAGCCTCGAACTGTTTCGAATCCCACTCCTCTTGATCGGAAAATGAAAATGAAGCGTCTGCGAGATTTTGGACGGAACTCACCTGCATCCGTCGAGGAGTGTCGCTTGTGAACTCTCGAACCCAAGCGCCGTTACCTATTGAGGCCCACCACCGGCGTCCCAATGCCGGCGCGCTCACCAAACCAAGTGTGATTTTTCCTCCTTCGCGCAGGGCAATTAATGTTGCCCAAACAGGTACCCCGCGGACAAAGTTTTTGGTTCCATCGATGGGGTCAATGATCCAGGTTCGCTCACCCGATGATTTTTGAGCGAACTCTTCACCTATGACGCTGTCGTCTGGGAACGCTTCGGTGATGAGTAACCGAAGCTGCGTTTCCACAGCAAGATCCGCATCGCTGACAGGTGAAAGATCTGGTTTTTGGGTGACTACGAGATCAAGTGAATTGAACCTTTTGAGTGAAATGGCGTCAGCTTCGTCAGCGAGGTGGTGCGCGAACCCGAGGTCGTCAAGAAATTGGTTCATTGCACTCCTATCGCAATATTTCCGGCGAGCAAATTTTGCATTGAGTTTACTCGTTCAAGAATTATGTGATCGGTGATGCGCATAAAGGCACAGTCCTTTTCGTTGTGGCTGCAAGCGCGCGGGCAATTTTCGGTGAAACGCATGAGATCAGGGTAGGCGTTGATAATTGTTTCGCGGGAGACATGGGCTAAGCCGAAGGACCTAATTCCCGGGGTATCGATCACAATTCCGTTTGCTCCCGGTAGCGGGAAAGCGATTACGCTGGTTGACGTGTGCTTTCCCTTACCGGTGAGGTCGTTAACCGTCCCGGTAATCCGGTGGGCATCGGGTGCCAGCTCGTTAATCAATGTTGATTTCCCCACCCCTGAATGACCCATAAGAATGCTGGAATGTCCCTGCACAAATTCCTTAATTGATGTGGGGGCAACCCCGCTAGCAATGACAAAAATTGGAATGCCGAGTTCTTGATAGACATTCACGAGATCGCTGGGATCCTTCAGGTCGGCCTTTGTCACAACAAGAAATGGTGTCACTCCTGCATCCATCGCCGCAACTATTGCGCGGTCAATGAACCCAATTCTGGGTTCTGGGTTTGTAGATGCAACGACGATGCCGAGGCGGTCCGCGTTGGCGACAATTACGCGCTCCTGGGGATCGTTGTCGTCAGCTGTTCTCCGCAATTCGGTTGATCGAGGCTCACGCCTAACAATTCGTACTTGGTGGTCAATGCCGCCATGAGGATCTCCGACCATGGCAACTCGGTCGCCCACCACCAAACCTTTACGTCCGAGCTCACGTGCTTTAACGGCATAAAGAATCTGAGTGTCGCCTTCAGGATTAACGGTGAACCGACCTCGGTCAACCGTTGAGACGGAACCAAAAAACATATTGTCAAAACTGGGACGATCCTTTGTTCGGGGTCGGGACTTGGATTTCCCCGGTCTTATTCGAACGTCGTCCTCATCAAGATTATGTGCCATCAGGTATTTAGCAACTCTTCCCAGCGTCTCACAAAATCAGGGAGAGTCTTACCGGTGGTCTCGATATTTTCTACCGTGATGCCCGGGACTCGAAGACCCAAAATTGCCCCAGCGGTAGCCATGCGGTGATCCTCGTATGTGTGAAAAATTCCGCCATGAAGTGTCGCGGGAAAAATGCGTAAAGCGCTCTCTTCCTCGACTACTTCGCCACCGAGCGCATTTATCTCAGTGGCGAGTGCGCTGAGTCGATCTGTTTCATGTCCACGCAGATGACCGATCCCGCGAAGGTGAGACGGGGTTGTAGCCAGCGCGCATAGTGCTGCGATTGTGGGAACTATTTCTCCGATGTCGGCAAGATCTGCGTCAATGCCGTTGATTTCGCCTGTTCCTTCAAGTCGCAATATGTTTGCATCACGCGTGATGATCGCTCCCAGTTGTTCAAACACTTCAATGATTCGTTGGACAGGTTGTGGCGAACTTGCCGGCCAGTCTGGACAGGAAACGCTCCCGCCAGCCACCATTGCTGCAGCAAAAAATGGTGTGGCATTTGACAGGTCACCCTCGATAACAAGATCCACGCCATTGATGTTCTGCGGATCAACATGCCAAGAGTTCTTCGTAAGAGTTGATTGGCGAACCGTGACACCGTGTTGGGCGAGTGAATTAATTGTCATATCAACGTGGGGCAGGCTGGGTACAGCAATGGCGTTTCCTAGGTCAGCGGGTACGTGACGGATAGTGGCGCCGGCGTCACAACGTGGCGCACACAGCAGCAGTGCTGAAACAAATTGGCTGGATTTGGAAGCGTCAAGAACAACTTCTCCGCCACGAACATGACCATTGCCGTGAATGAGGAATGGGAGCCGACCTCGGTCCTCGATCTCGACACCGAGATCTTTTAGTGCCTCGAGAAGTGTCGCCATTGGACGCTTGCGCGCCCCCGCATCGCCGTCAAAATAGGAGTCTCCGTGAGCAAAAGCGGCAAAGGCTGGCAGAAACCGCATCACGGTTCCGGCAAGACCAACATTGATAACCGTTGGGGATTCACCTCCGGCGCGCATAAAATGCGGGGTGATCCGCAGGTCAAGGTTTCCGGCTGCGTCGGTCCCAAGTTCATCTATCTGGACACCAAGAGTCCGGAGTCCATCAATCATCAGGGTTGTGTCCCGGGCATCAAGTACGCCATGCAGGGTTGAGGGCGAATCCGCCAGAGAGCACAACATGAGCTCGCGATTGCTCAAGGACTTTGATCCAGGCAGCGTAATTGTGGCGTTGATCGTTGCACTCGCCGTATGAGCTGCCCAGTCGGTCATGGGGCTAGTCTTTCACTCGCGTCCTACTATCTCCTCATGTGCGGTCGTTATGTCTTAGCCGATGACATCGGTGCCCTCAGTTCACTCTGCGCCGAATTTGATGCCAACCTTGATCCAGCTCTGGCCGGGCTCCAATATCGGCCCAATTATAACGTTGCTCCGAGTAGCAATATCCCGGTAGTTGCCGCTGCGGCCGGAGATCGTGTCCTCACGCAGGTGCGTTGGGGGATAGTTCCCAAATGGAGCAAGAATTCATCTACTCTGCTGATCAATGCGCGAGGTGAAACTGTCGCCGAAAAAGTCACATTTGCTCGGTCATTTGCTACGCGTCGAATTCTGATCCCGGCAAGCGGCTATTACGAGTGGAAGCGCCCGGCAAAAGACCCTTATTTTATATCGCCTCCGATCGGAGACACGCGGATCATGCCAATGGCGGGGTTGATCGCCGATAGTGTGATTGATGGTCAGCCGGTGCACACGTGCGCGATTATTACCCTCGCTGCAGCACCCAATCTCGAGCCAATCCATGACCGAATGCCCGCCTGCATCAGTTCGAAAAATTGGGATGCCTGGCTAGATCCGTCGATTGATGTTCAAGCAGCATTGGATTTATTGGTGGCCCGCACAGATCTGCAGGCGATTCCGGTAGGCCGGGCAGTTAATTCAGTGCGCAATAATTCGCCTGTGCTGATCGAAGAACTCCGTGATGCCGACTAAGATCATTTTTATGCATGTAGTCGCTGAAATGGTTGCGTCCGTCCACTCTTTTGAGGCCGAGATTGGGGATCAAGTTTCAGCGGGTGACACCCTTTTAATACTTGAATCGATGAAGATGGAAATCCCCGTTTTGGCAGAGCATTCCGGCGTGGTCAGCGAATTTGCTGTTGCCATTGGTGACGTTGTCAACGAGGGTGATTTGCTCGTCATTCTGAAATGAGCAAATCGTGCGCCTGTTTGGATCACGTCGTTGGGAAGACGGCAACTCTTGAGTTTACGGTCAGATCAGCTGACACTTCGGTAGCTCTCGGTAGTGGCTCAGTAAATGTCTTGGCAACTCCCATGGCGATCGCCTGGTGCGAAGCAGCCACTACAGCCGCGGTAGCAGCTTCGATCTGCAGCAATTGCACGACGGTGGGATACAAAATTGAGTTCTCACACCTGTCACCAACATTGGTGGGCGAGTCGGTCTATTCCAGTGCGCTCGTCGAGTCAGTTTCCGGTGATCGCATTGTTTTTGCCGTTGAACTGGGTAACGCCCAAGCACCCGTCGGCAAAGGGAAAATCACTCGGGTGCGAGTTGATCAAAGAACCTGGACGAGTTAACTGCCGGTACTCTTAAATGCCGGTAGTCGTGCGCGGGTAAGCCACCTCTGGGTCCGTCATCACGTTCACCACGTAGGGAACACCAGAGTTCATGGCGCGGTCCAGTGCCTGTCCCAAGTGAGTGATGTCGGTAACGACCTCACCCGCGCCACCCAGTGCGCTCACCACTTGGTCGTATCGACTCGGTTGCAGGTCTGCAAGAACGTCATAGCCGTAGAGAAAACGCATGGGGTGACGTTCAAGCCCCCAGCCCGCGTTATTGCCGATCAGGATTGTGGCGGGCACATTGTGCCGTACGAGTGAATCAACATCCATCAGTGAAAAACCGGCAGCGCCATCGCCGAGGAGAACAACGAGCGGATCACCGGGGAATGCCTTACCGGCCGCCAGCGTGTAGCCCATCGCCGTTCCGAGTGCGCCGAAAGGCCCGGGGTCCAACCAGCGTCCTGGCCGGCTTGGCTCGATGAATTTGCCCGCGAAGGAGACAAAATCGCCGCCGTCGCCGATTGTGATTGTGGAGTCAGTGAGGCGAGGGATGAGTGCTCCATAGATCTCAGCCGGGTTGATGAGCTCGCTGCGGGTGTTCATGATTTCGCGATTACTTGCTCGAATCGAAGCACTGCGCTCAGCCAAATCAATTCGCCAGGTATCTGTTCCTATTGGGACCGTGAGCTGGTCGCAAAGTGTCGCGAGCAGTTCCGGCAGATCACCCGTGATTCGAGTGGCCTTTACTTGAAGTGATGACTGTGGGTCATCGGTAATAAAAATCACGCCGGCATCACCGAAATCTCCGTAGCCGAGTCGGAAGTCCAGCGGCGTTCCCGCCACTACAACAAGATCGGCGCTTTTGAGGGCATACGACCGGGTGGGAGTGACAAGAAGCGGATTAGTCGGAGCAAGGATGCCGCGCGCCATGCCATTAACGATTACCGGGATGCGCACCTGTTCAATGAAACTGCTAAAGATTTCTTCGGCTCGGTTTTGCCAGATGTCACCGCCGGCAATAAAGATCGGACGTTGTGCGGCGCGGATCAACTCAAGAGTTGATTCAAGATGGGAAAGATCTGCATTTGGTGTTTTGATGAGTGCCAAAGGCTCAGGGTTAACCGGCGCGGGCGTGAAGAGTGTGTCCATCGGGATGTCGAGGAAGGTTGGACCTTGGTGCGGTGAGAGAGCGATCGCGAATGCCTCCTCGGTTAGTCGCCCAACTTCGCCACATTCGTGTGCCGTAGTCGCCGACTTCGTGACCGATGCAAATAATGGCGGCTGATCCAACTCTTGTAACGCCCCAAGACCCCAACGGAAATCGGGGGAGCGGCCGCCAATCGCTACCACCGGTGCACCATTGAAAAATGCGCTCGTCATGGGCGTAAGAAGGTTGGTGACACCGGGGCCGGCGGTGGCCGCAACAAAGCCAGGTGTGCGCGTGAGGCGTGCGGTTGCCTCAGCGGCAAAGCCCGCGGTTTGTTCACTCCGGGTGTCAACGAGTTCGGGTGCGTTCGGCCGTTTCTCACACGCGTCGTAAAGGGGAAAAATATGGGCGCCTGAGAGGGTAAATAAGTGTTTGACCCCGTATTTTTGCGCCGCGGCGATCACCTGGTGACCGGCTGCGGGAGGTTCCTGTGTTGAGGATTGGTCTCGGTTGATGGGATCACTTTTCATGGGGTCACGTTAGTCTGTGAGTGTGGGAAACGTATCCAAGATCTTGCAGGAGCGGACCGAACTGCCGGCGGAGGCAATCGCGGTTCTCGCTTCTCTTGCGTCCAACTGGTCCTTACTGGCGGATTTCGCACTGAGCGACCTAGTCTTGTGGGTCCCCACCTGGAATGAGGGTGGAATGGTTGCTGTTGCCCAGATCCGCCCGGCCACCGCTCCCACCACCTTGGCAGAAGATGTTGTTGGTTCCTTTGCGCCTCGAGGAAGATTTCATTTCCTCGACCAGGCTGAAGTTTTGGGCAGAGCGACGATCACGCGTGATGCTGCTAGGCCACTTTCGCCCATTGGAGTTGAGGCCATTCCGGTCAAATGGGGGGATCAGGTGATTGGTGTTATCGCCCGCCATTGCAGTGAAGCCCCACGGGTTGCCGGTCAGTTGGAACAGGTTTATCTCGAGAGCGCCGATGCAATTCTCGCGATGATTGCCGGGGGGCAGTCCTGGTTGCCTGAATTTCTTGATGGTTTTGAAAGTTGGGAAATGCCTCGGGCTGGCGATGGCGTCATGCGACTCGATGAATCTGGGAAAGTTGATTTTGCGAGTCCAAATGCGGTGAGTTCTTTTCGAAAAATGGGCCTTGCAATTGACTTAGTGGGTCAGCAGTTTTTCGAAATAGTAAAACGGATGAGTATCGCTCCTGCGGGAATGTCCGCGTCACTGGTTAAGGTGGCCCGCGGTGACGCAACCGCGATAGCAGATCTCGACGGTGATGGTGCAACCTTGATGCTCGCTTCACACTTCTTGTGCCCTGGGCCCAAAATTTTGGGCCATGACACAGGAGCACATTGCACTGTAGTCGTGATCAAAGATGTCACTGACGTGCGTGAGCATCAAAAGGAATTGTTGTCAAAAGACGCCATCATCAAAGAAATCAATCATCGAGTAAAAAACAATTTACAAATGGTGACATCGGTATTGAGACTCCAAAGTAGGCGAGCGAGCGATCCTGGCGTAACGGAGGCATTGCGTGATGCTCAAGCACGCATCGGTGTTATTGCGGCAATTCACGACTCGCTCTCACTCGAGGGTGCTACCAGTATTGATTTTGACGCGCTCATCGAGTCATTATTTGGGTTGATTCATGATGAAAGTGTGGAACTCGAAACTGAAATGCAGGGGAGCATCGGTACCGTGAATTCTCGGATTGCAACACCGATTGCGATGGCCGTTTCTGAACTCATTCACAATAGTGTCAAACATGCACAGGCCACGAAAATCACCGTTCAAGCCAAGCGGGATGTTGGACAACTCACGGTCAGTGTAATTGACAACGGCATGGGTGCCACCGATTTACCGATGAGCTTGAGTGAGTTCCCCACATCCGGTCTAGGCCTTACGATTGTGTCCGATTTAATTGTCAGTGAACTTAATGGTCGCGTGGAAATAAAGCCGGCACAATTGCTTGACGGTGCAGGGATTGGCACGATGGTCGAAATGACGGTCCCGTTGTCCAGACGTGATGCAGGGGCTTAAGCAGATGTCCGAGCGCGCAGGCGAGCGTTACGGCGCTTGAGCGCACGACGCTCATCTTCGCTGAGCCCACCCCACACACCTGAATCCTGACCAGTCTCAAGGGCCCAACGTAAGCAGTCGTCGACGACAGGACAACGCCGACAAACGGCCTTGGCCTCTTCGATTTGGACCAGTGCAGGTCCGGTATTGCCGATTGGGAAGAACAACTCAGGGTCTTCGTCACGGCAGGCTGCCTCGTGGCGCCAGTCCATGCGGGATCACTCCATCTGTGCTGATGTGCTGGGTTTGCCAGCACTTGTGAATGCTTTCACGCGCTGGCTTCCACTTGGGGGTGAAGGTTTGCTTCACTGGCCCACGGGGGAAGGCGGCCAGCCCGTCAAAACAAGGGCAGGTATAGGTTCGCAGACCTTGGCGCCGGGTACAAGTCAAAACGAGAGAAACTTTGTTGTCATTCCACATTTCTCGTGTTGAATCAGTCACATTTGGATTAATTGTCTTAATTGTCCGTTATTTAGGACGATTCACAATGGATCAATCACCTTAAGTGCTTCGGGGTGATGTGTGAATTTCACCTGAGCGACATTCCCTAGGGCTTCACCATCAATTTGGATGGGAACCTCGGGATTAGCGTGTATCGAAAAAGCAAATTGGTCATGCCAGCTGGTATAGGCGCTAGCTGCTGTCCTTCCCCGGGTTCTCAAGATAATTCGATGGGCAGCGCGAGCCGTTGAGATCGGGTCAAGTTTTCGCACGATAAAGACATCAAGCCCGGTATCAAAGCTGGCCGCAGGATTTGGATCCAACGCCCAGGAGCCGAAGAACGTCCAGGGAGAAGAATTCTGAACTAATGCAACGTAGACGTGATCAATACTGGGAATTCCCGGCCGCGAAATCGTGATCGAAGCCATGTGATTGCTGCGGCGGAAATACTCTCGCATAGTAGTTCCCAAGTAGCGAAGTGGCGAAGCGCTAACACCCTTTTTCCGATCCTGGTCCATTGCCGCGATAATCGTCGCATCCAGGCCGATACCGGAGTTGGCTGCGAAGTATCTGCTGAATTCCTCACCATTAGCTCGTTGTGCGTCAGCAAGACCTAAACTGATTGACCGAAACCGCTCTGCCCGGCAACTTTCCATGATGGCTCCGGTGGCCTCAACTGGATCGATGGGAAGGCCCAACGCCCGAGCAAAAACATTGCCGCTACCGCCCGGTATCGGTGCAATTGCGGGCTTAGTCTTTCCCAAATTCGAGACCATGATTCCGTTGATCACTTCGTTCACCACGCCATCTCCGCCAAGAGTGATCACGAGGGGGATACCTGCCTCAACGGCGTACTCGCCAATTGATTGTGCATGACCTTTGTGGGTAGTCATGGTTACTTCAAGGTCTAGTTCATGTGAAAGCGCCCGCACAATTACGTCGATTACTCGGGGCGATGTACTTGTTGCATTCGGATTAGCTACCAGTAGTGCGCGCACCACCTCACTCTACGCCGACTCTTTATGCCGACTCTTCTTAGAGGGGCCGCAGCATTAGGCTGATGAGGTGGAAAGTGAAACATCGGTCATCAGGCGTTTGCGAATCCTCGGAGGCATCAGCGGTGTCCAAGGAGTGTTTTATGTGGTCTACGCGATTTTGATAGTCGTAGGGGTTGCCAGATTCGGGGTTAGTGGGCCAAGTGAAGTTGCTAATGCTTCGGGGGTGACCCTGGAAGTAGTGATTTTCCTTTTCTTTGGGCTGGGAATGCTTCTCGTGGCTGGTGGGTGGTTTGCGGCCAAGCGTTGGGCGCGGGCACCATTTTTGTTAGCACAGCTCCTGGCGCTCGTTGTCAGTATCCCTTTAATCGGGGCCACCGACACATTTCAAAAATGGGTTGCCATTCTGATAACACTTGCCGCAATCGTCGGAATATTTCTAGCCTTCACACCTGCTGTTACGCGATATTTACTTCGTGACGAAGCTGCTCCAGAATCGCCGTGAGACGTCTCGAAATCGCCATTTGATTCATGTTGAGTTCATCGGCAATCTCACTTTGTTTCTTCTGTTCGATAAACCGCATTCCAAGAATCTTTCGATCCAGTGGCGTGAGCAAATCAATTGCGGGTCGCACTGACTCCCATTCGTCAATGAAGTCAAATTCGTTCCGTGAATCGGCAACGTCAAGGTGGAGGTCTGGATCACTGAGTGAGCTGAAGTGTGTGCTGTAGTTGGCCTGTAAAGCATTAAGAATTTCACTTCGATTCAGATTCACGCAGTTTTCAAGTTGAGTGAAACTAGGCTGACAATTGTTCTGTGCGATGAAGGCTTCCTGCGCCGCTCGTATTTGACTCAGATGCGACTTCACGGATCGCGAGATATGAATGGTGCTGTCATCGCGATAAAAATGGGAAAGCTCACCTTTGATAAGTTCCCCAGCGAAGGTGCCGAAGGATACATTTCGACCGATATCGAATTTATCTATGGCAGCCAGCACTCCAATCGTCCCAATTTGCACGAGGTCTTCATAGAGTTGTGGGTCTCGTAATCGAATGAAGTGTCTAATCAAACCCTGATGCCCTTCAACAATCTCGCTCTTGATTTCGTCGGCCCGCGATGTGCTGACATCCGGTGAGCGCAATTCCACGATCAAGGAATTCACCGCTGCAGCGCTGAGCATGTTTACCGGGTACTTGTTACGGTGAGATTGACGTGGATCTCGCCGCCGTCAAGGAATATGTCGAGTTCACTTGTAATCGCCGAGATGATCACCCAGGCGTACTCCAAAGTCTCGGGTAAATCAGGAAGCACTGGCAGCAGGCATCGAGTGCGTGATCGAAGGTGCAAGGAACCCGGTTGCGCTTTCCATTCGAAGTACAACGAATCTTCAGGCTGATTAAATTTCATTAAGATATTGGCGGCTTCGTCACTGGCAAGTTGGCCTTCGTCGAGAGCTTCGAGGGTTAGATCGGCTTTCGCCCCCACCACCATGGCGATTTGTCGTATAACTCTGAGGTACTCGGCTTGGTTAGGAACACAGAGTGAGACCTCGGTCATGCTTTTACATTCTTATTGGCTAGTTCAGTTAAAGAGTGACCGGTCACCCGGTAAGGAATCCATTCTGTGAGTGCCTGCGCACCTATGTGGTCATACACTTTGCGAGCGCTTTCATTCCAGTCCAAAACCCACCACTCAAATCGTGGGTAACCGTTATCAACGCAGATCTGCGCAAGGTGTGACAGCAATCCTTGACCTATTCCACCTCCGCGAAATTCCGGCCGCACATAAAGGTCTTCGAGATAGATACCGTGCTTGCCCAACCAGGTGGAAAAATTCCTGAAGTAAAGGGCAAATCCAGCCGCCTGACCGTCAACCTCCGCCAGCACCGCAAAAACTGCGGGATTTTCGCAGAAAAGCGCTGCTTCGAAATCATCGACCGTAGCTATAGCTTCATGGGCGGCTCGCTCAAATTCAGCAAGCTCCGCGACCATCGCAAGAATTGTCGGGATGTCCTGTGAAGTAGTGGGCCGGATAACAAAATTTGTCATATCGCCTTTCATGGCATTTGCGCGCACATACTTTGGCCAATTACATCAGGTCCGACATAAGAACGGTCGTGAATCCCGTTAATTGGGGGTTTCACGACCGTTCTTTGCGAAAAAGTATTCCACTGACCAACTTATGCCTTCTTGGTCTCCCAGAAGATAACCGCAATTTCATCAATCTTGCCGAGTAGTTGATCTGCGACCGCAACGTCTACGGTGCCTTTGGTGCCACCGGCGCCAGCAAGCTTGGTTGCTTGGTTGAACAGGTCATTGAGGTTGGGGTACTTCTCGAAGTGTGGGGCCTTGAAGTAGTCGGTCCACAGAACCCAGAGGTGTTCCTTCACCAGCTGGGAGCGTTCTTCTTTAACTGCAATTGCGCGGGCTTTAAATTCAGCGTCAGCTGATGCGTGGAATTTTTCCATGCTGGCTTTGACCGATTCCGCTTCGAGTCGGGCCTGTGCGGGGTCATAAACACCGCAGGGGAGATCGCAGTGAGCGTATGCGGATATTTGTGGAACGAATTTTTCGACTAGCAGGGCTCCGAAATGCTTACGCACGTTTTGCTCCTATCGTGTGGGTGGCGTGGGGTCTGGTGTGAATGTACGTCCCAACTCTAGCCTCGATGATTTTTTGCGCAATATGCAGCAGGCTAATCTTGCCCCATGTCGCTGATTGCACGGTTGCTCCCGATTTTCCGGGTGAAAGTGATCGGCCCATCGATGGAACCTACGCTGAAAAACGGTCAAACGTGCATTGCCGTGAAGGGCCACTTTCTTGCTCGACCGGGTGCGATCGCTGTCTTCGTGCACCCTGCTCGCCCTGAATTTGTGGAAGTCAAGCGCCTTGTCAATAAGACAAGCGGTAAATGGTGGGTTGCCGGTGACAACGAGTCCGAAAGTACCGATTCAAGGGATTTTGGGGCGATCGATGCTGCAGGTATCAAAGGCATTGTGATCAAGAAATGAGATTTATTCCTCGTCGAGGTCATCAAGACGTGCAAGCCAAGTAGCTAAGCGATCGATTGCGTTTTCAAATTCGGGATTGAGATTGACAAACTCCGCGAATCTTTCAGCCAGCCAATCGAAAGTCACTTCTTCTTCACCTCTTCGCCGAGCAAGTTCCTCGGCTCCACGATCCGTGTCATACATCAGCTATTTCCTCGAGACTAGTTAAAGGCTGATTCGATGAGGGCCTTTTGGTCCTCATCATGACGCTGGTGCGTTCCGACCGCTGGCGCGGAGGAAGCCGATCGTGATACGCAAGAAATTCCCCGGCCAATCAATGCCGGCACATTGAGAGCGATAAAACTCCAGGCACCTTGGTTGGCCGGTTCCTCCTGGACCCACCGCAGGTCCGCATCGGGATACTGCTTGGCCATTGCAGGCAAACTCACACCCGGTAGTGGGTAAATCCGTTCGAGACGCACGATTGCGGTGTCCGTGATGTTGTTGGCATCACGATAGGCGAGCAAATCAAAGTAGACCTTGCCCGAACAAATGAGCACCTTCGTGACACCAGCTGCTGTGAATTGCGTGTCGGGGATGAAAGGCCGAAAGACACCGGTCGTAAAATCTTCGCTTGTCGAAACGGAAGCTTTTGATCGCAAAAGTGATTTAGGCGTGAACACGATCAATGGACGCGAAAGTTGACTCAGTACCTGCCACCGCAAAAGGTGGAAATACGACGCTGGGGTGCTGGGCACTGCGATCGACATGTTGTCCTGTGCGCACAGTTGTAGAAAGCGTTCGATCCGACCACTGCTGTGATCCGGTCCCTGTCCCTCTTGACCGTGGGGGAGAAGCAAGGTGACAGCGGAGCGCTGGCCCCACTTTTGTTCGCCCGATGAAATGAATTCATCGATGATGGTCTGTGCGCCATTTACGAAGTCTCCAAATTGAGCCTCCCAAATGACAAGGGCGTCAGGGCGGGCCACCGAATAACCGTATTCAAATCCAAGTCCAGCGAATTCACTCAATGAGGAGTCGTATACGTAGAGTTTTCCGCCGTCGCGATAACACTTCTTAAGTGGCTTGTATTGCCAGCCTGTTTCTTTATCCACGATGACCATATGTCTGTGTCCGAATGTTCCACGTCGTGAATCTTGCCCCGCTAAACGAACTGTCCGGCCTTCCATGAGGAGTGAGCCAACGGCGAGAGCCTCACCCATACCCCAGTCAATCGTGTCATCGGCAACCATCTGGGCGCGGCGCTGAAGTTGTGGCGCGAGTCGTGGATGGACATTGAAACCTTCAGGCAACGTCAGCTGGGATTCGATCACAGTGTCAATTTGAGCTTGGGTAATTGACGTATCGACATCTTGAGAAGGTGTTTGTGGAGCCAGATTGATTTGACCCGTTTCAGTAATTGCTCTTGCGCTTGTCGTGAATTCAGTGTCAGGTTCGTCAGCTCGAGTTTCTTGGAAAACATTCTCCAACTGTTCTTGGAAGTGCTTGAGTACTTCCTCGGCCTCCTCGAGGGTGATGTCTCCGCGACCGATGAGTGAGTCGGTGTAGTGCTTACGCACTGATCGCTTGTTATCAATGATTGCGTACATGAGCGGCTGAGTGAGTGAGGGGTCGTCGGCTTCATTGTGGCCGCGTCTGCGATAGGTGACCTGATCAATGACCACATCTTTGCCGAAGGTTTGACGGAAATCAAAAGCCAATTTACCTACGAAAATGACGGCTTCAGGGTCGTCGCCATTGACGTGAAAAATTGGCGCCTGAATCATGCGTGCAACATCGGTTGAATAGACGGATGATCTGCTGTAGCGCGGTGAGGTTGTGAAACCAACTTGATTATTGACAACGATGTGAATGGTGCCGCCAGTGCGATACCCCTGTAACTGCGAGAGCTGCAAAGTCTCAGCCACAACGCCCTGCCCAGCAAAGGCCGCATCACCATGAATGAGTACCGGCAAAATGTCATAGCGCCGTTCGTCGGGCAATTGATCTTGTTTGGCGCGCACGATTCCTTCAAGAACGGGATCAACGGCTTCTAGGTGAGAAGGGTTTGCCGCAAGATAGACAGCGGTGGTGCCACCTTCAGCCGAAACATATGAACCGGTTGTGCCCAAGTGGTACTTGACGTCGCCAGAACCCTGAACGGAATTTTCAGCGTACTCACCCTCGAACTCGCGGAAAATTTGTCCGAATGACTTGCCGGCAATGTTGGCGAGGACGTTAAGTCGACCTCGGTGGGGCATGCCTATCGCAACTTCCAAGATTTCACTATTAGCTGACTGTGCCAAAATCTCATCAAGCATGGGGATCAAAGATTCAGATCCCTCAAGGGAGAATCTCTTTTGGCCAACGTATTTCGTCTGCAGAAAGCTTTCCAACGCTTCGGCCTCATTGAGCTTGCGAAGAATCCGAAGTTGGTCAGCAGGATCCGGCTTTACGTGGGGAATCTCAACCCGCTCTTGAATCCACTTACGTTCCACTGGGTCCTGGATGTGCATGTATTCGATTCCCACGGTTCGGGTGTACGAATCACGAAGGACTCCCAAGATTCGGCGCAATTTCATCAGTGGTTCGTTGCCAAACCCACCTGTTGCAAACTCACGATCCAGATCCCAGAGTGTTAATCCGTGGGAAAGAACGTCAAGATCGGGGTGCATTCTTTGGTGGTACTCGAGGGGGTCAAGGTCTGCCATTAGGTGGCCGCGAACACGGAAAGCATGGATTATTTCTTGGACTCGGACGTTTTTATCGAGGTCTGTTTCATGATTGGCTGAAATGTCGACGGCCCATTGAATAGGTACATAGGGAATGCGAAGATCCCGAAAAATTTCACCGTAGAAATTGTCTTCGCCGAGAATCAACATGTGCATTTTCCGAAGGAATTCGCCGGACTGCGCACCCTGGATGATCCGATGGTCATAGGTGGAAGTGAGTGTCAAAATTTTTGAGATGGCATTACGCACGATTGACTCTTGTGACGCACCTTGCCATTGGGCCGGGTATTCCATCGAGCCAACGCCAATGATTGCTCCCTGCCCTTTCACTAACCGAGGAATCGAGTGATTCGTCCCGATGGTGCCAGGGTTTGTCAAACTGACCGTTGTGCTCGCAAAATCTTCGACGGTCAAGTTATTCGAGCGAGCCCGTCGAACGATGTCTTCGTAACTGGCCCAAAAGGCTGCGAAACCCATGTTTTGGGTGGCTTTAATATTGGGCACAAGAAGTTGGCGGGTGCCATCGGGTTTTGCAATGTCGATAGCTAAACCGAGGTTGATATCCGTGTTGAGTCTGATTGCTGGTTTTCCGTCGAGTTCTTCATATGCGTAATTCATTTCGGGTTGGGACTTGAGTGCCTGCACAAGCGCATAAGCGATGATGTGCGTGAAGGACACCTTTCCGCCCCGGCCACGTGCAAGGTGGTTGTTGATGACAACACGGTTGTCAAAAAGAAGTTTCACGGGAAGTGAACGCACGCTGGTTGCTGTCGGGACGCTGAGGCTTTCTTCCATGTTTGTCACGACTCGTGCCGCGGCACCCTTGAGTCGCTCGATATCGCCTGTCTCAGAAGTGTGTGACGAAGGTGTCTGCGTGGTTGTCGCAACTGGTGCGGCAGGTGCGGGGGTCGAGGCTGTGACATTCGTCAATGGAGCAACTGCCGCATGCTGCTCGTTGGCTGTGTAGCCATCGAAAAAGTCCCACCAGGCTGGATCAACTGAGGACCTGTCGTTCTGAAATTGTTGATACAACTCGTCAACGAGCCAGTCATTGGGCCCAAATTGGTCGGGAGGCTCAGAACCCAGGTTAGCCACGTTTTTTCCTCTCGCAGGCGACCTAATTGCGAGACTAGCCTATGGCGCAGCCCCCTTGGACGCGGGTGAGGGTGCGAAATGGCTGAATCTAGGGAAGGCTAAAGAAGTGGACAACACAGATCGGGGCACGGCGCTCATCACCGGTGGAGCCTCAGGCATTGGTTTTGCCGTTGCCCAACAACTGGGCCAAGCCGGTTTTACCGTGGCGGTTCTGGGAAGCACGCCGCAAAGTGGTCAGCGAGCAGCATTGCAGCTGAGCGAACTTGGTATCGATGCGGTCGGTGACGGTGCGGATCTCGCAGATCACACTGCCGTTTCACAGCTACAAGAGCGTTTGGGGTCGTTAGCACAACCCCAGATTCTGGTGTGTTCAGCTGGAATCATGAGTGAGAAAATGTCGAAAACCTTGAAGTCCACACCAGGGGATTGGGATCGGGTGATGGGTATCAACCTTTTTGGTGTGGTGAACGCTCTGACGCATTTTGCCCCGCACATGGTTGTAGCCCGCTCGGGCAGGGTTGTCGCGCTTTCAGCTTGTTTGGGGCGGTTCAGCGGTCCCGGTACGAGTGGCGGCTTGGCCCCTTACCGGGTGAGTAAGGCCGCGTTGAACGCCTTGATTCGCAATTTTGCAGCGGAAACAGGATGGGGTACTCGCGGTGTGCTCGTCGACGCCGTGTGTCCCAACCACTGCCGGACACCGATGGGTGGCCCTGATGCTCCACGTTCGGCAGAGGAGGGGGCCGAAACGGTCACTTGGTTGGCTCAAACCGATCTTACGGGTCGACAGCAGGAACTGGGAGAGGTCGATTTTCCACTCACAGGATTGCTCTGGGAGGACCGGCAAGTAATTCCTTGGTAACTAATTCCCGGGTAGCCGGCCGAGGGCATTCCCGCTGCAGGTACTTATCATTACGAGGGCGCATTGCAGACCATTGGTAATCACCAGCGCCAGGATTAGGGGAAAAGTTCATGCGAGGCTCCGTGCGGGCGGTTTTGGGTGGCGGGGTCGCCACTTCAATTTTTGCCCTGATGTTGCCTGCTCAGGTGGTTGCAGTTGAAGGCCAGCTCTTACCGCCCGCGATTATTTCGGTGGTGCCGGGAGCGAGTGCGACAGACCTAGATGTTGTTTACTCAGCCCAAGTTCCCGATCCAGAACAAAGCGGCGGTCTCCCACTGACTTATCAGATTTCCGTCGACACGGTGAATTGGTCCCCTTGTCCCACACTTGTGATCCCAGAAAACGCAGTTGTGGGAAGTCCAATCCAAGGGGCATGTCCACTTTCCGGTTTGGAGCCACGACGCAGCTACGGCGTGTACATGCGTTCTGCTCAAGGATTGGCATCGAGTGTCGTTGTCGGTCCCATTGTCGCAACGACGCAACCCCCGGCAGGGACGGATCCTGCCAAGCCAAAAAAACTTCCCGAGAGTCGTCAGTGGGTTGGCGCAAAATTCATTGCAGCAAGTAATTCGCTTGGTGTGGATGGATCCAAAGTGAAAGTGGGAGTGGGTGTGTTGCCCAAGATCGTTTTCACCACCAACATCAGGGATAAAAAAACAGTTGAAGAAAACTTAATTGTTTCCGCACAAGTCCCAGGCGGGAAACTTGTACCAGTCGAAGGCGCTTGGGGTTGGGTCAGTGATAGTTCTGCAGTGTTCCGTCCGAAAAAATATTGGCCAGGCAAGTCAATAATCCGGGTTGCCTCATTTTTGGGACGAACAATTCTTGGAAGTAATGGGTCAAAGTCGCTCATCGGTCTAGCAAAATTGAATACAACGTATTCATTTCAAACCGCGCGTGCGTTTATCGCCAATGTTGACGGTAAAACTAGACAGATGAAAGTTTATGTTGACGGGGCCAAGGTTCAAACATTCAAACTTTCACTTGGTAAAGACGAGTGGGAAACGCGCAATGGAACTAAAGTGATCAGCACCGCAAAAGAGGAAGATAAGATCTACCGAAGTGAATCATTAGGTCTGACTGAACCCGAGGAACAATACGAACTCGAGGCCCGCTGGAATACCCGCTTGACTCCGACTGGTGAATTCATCCATGCGGCGCCATGGGCTTACGGTCGTTTGGGTGTCTACAACGGTTCACATGGTTGTACAAACATGTTCGAGGAAGACGCCAAATGGATCTACGATGAAACCATCCCGGGAGATGTAGTTGTCTATGCAAACACCGGTGGAGAAATTGTCGAACCATGGAACGGTCCGGGCGGTTTGTGGAATATCCCCTGGAGTAAGTGGTTGAAAAAGTCAGCCAAGTACTCGGGTAGTGCAAATGTGAACACGGATACAAATGAGGGAACCGGTTCCCTCGCCGATGCGCAACCCGCGAGCGCCTAATGGGTGAGCCAATGACCTTCCGGTCAACTGAGTCAACTGAGTCCAGATGGGAAGTCCCCGACACGTGGCAGCAAGGCCGTGGCGTTTGGGGCGGGCTCCCCGTTCAGGCCATGGTGGATGCGGTCGTGCGCAATGAAGATGCCAAACGCGAAGTACGATCGATAACTCTTCAGATTCCAGAACCGGTGCTCCCGCAGACGCATCGGGTAATCACCCGGTTGGTCCGTCGAGGGTCAGCGATGTCAATGTGGCAGGTTGACATAATCCGCGAGAGCGAAAACCTGACGGTCGCATTCGGACAGGTAGTTACGGGTGAGGACAAAGACTTAGAATTTGACCCCCCCACTGACACATGGAAGACAGCTGTCTTTCCGCGAGTGCCGGCATTCGATCAAGTTGAGATTGCACCGATTGGACCCCCGCTTGGCCCGCCCTTCGCACAACATTTGGAGTTTCGTCCAGTTACACCATTGCCAACGATGGGAACGGAAGCGCTCGTGCGCGGTTGGATCAATCTCCCACAAAGAACAGAGGTTGGTGCGTTTTGGACGGCCGCGCAGTTGCTATCGATGGTCGATGCTTGGTGGCCTTCGCCCTACACGCTCATGAAATCCATGCGCCCGGTGGCGACTGTATCTTTCAGCGCAAATTTACTCATTGACCCAAACAACATCGAGCCAATTGCTGGAGAACGCGCACCACTGCTCCACGAGAGTTCGGTCAGTTCGGTTCACGGTGGATTCATGAGCGAGCTTCGGAGATTGTGGACTCCAGATGGTCGACTTGCTGTGGAAAACTTACAGTCGATCATGGTGATCAAATAAAAGGTGCCTTTACGGCCAAGTGATCGTCTCGCTTGTGGTGAAAATCTTTTCAACATAATTCTCGGTCTCGGGGAACGGGGGAACACCGCCGTACTTCAACACCGATCCAATGCCGGCGTTGTAGGCGGCGAAAGTATTTTTCAATCGAGGTCCGTCAACGTCCTTGACACCGCTGCGATTAATGCAATTCATGCGAGCCGCCGAGGGGATCGCATCTTCCGGGTTCCACACATTGATCAAGCCATCACCGTCGCCATCTATGCCATAGTGCTTCCACGTATAAGGCATAAATTGTGCGATTCCCTGTGCTCCGGCTGGGCTCTCTGCATCTGGATCAAAACCGCTCTCAGCGTGGATTTGGGCGGCAAATAAATCTTCGGAAATGGCTGGACAACGCTGGGATGAATCTTTAATTAACTCGGCGTACTCGGCCGGAACGGTTACCGGTTCACCCAAGACATTTTCCCTCACCGAGGTCGGAATGAGGTTGCTCAAAGAGAAAATTCCTAGGCAAACTAGCCCAAAGATCACTATGACGACAGCAAGGGATCGCAGCCTGTGGGGCGATGTTGTGCCGAGCATTTACCTACCATAACCCGAGGCTTGGAGAGGGTAGGGTAATTGGGTGGCCACCGAGGGGGAGCGAATCCCACTAATTTTGGACTCGACCGCTGTCGCAAGCCTTTTCGACCAAGAATTGCAGAAAGCGTTCGATTCCCTCGGTTGTTTTAATCTCGCAATTTTTGGAAAAACTGGGAGTGGTAAATCAACCCTGCTCAACGCAATTTTTGCGCAGGCAATTGCCTCGACAGGAATTGGTGAGCCTGTAACTAAAGGTCTGAACTACTACCGCCACCCAAATGGATATCTCGGCGTGTACGACTCAGAAGGATTCGAGACGGGTACCTCCGGGGATGCAATTCTGGCCGGGCTTTATCGTATTGTTGGTAAGTCAAACAGCGGACCAATGGATCAGCAAATTCATGCCGCGTGGTATCTCGTTCGTTGGTCGGATCGAAGATTTGAAGCTGCACAGCAGTCATTTATCACCGGTATCGCCGCATTAGGCGTGCCCGTCATAATCGTGATGTCGCAAGTCCCCGTGATTGAACGCAATGGTGAGTTCGAAATTCATCCAGATGCGGTGGCTTTTGCAAAGTACATTGAGTCCCTCTCACTACCAACCTTCGGTGACGGAAAAGTACTTTTGACGAATGCATTGCCGGATTTATTCAGCAACACCGTTGTTTATGGACTTCAGGAACTTCTCGATGCCACCTATGAAGTAGTGCCTCTGGCGGCTCAGACCGCATTAACCGCCGCACAAGGTGTTGATGGCAGGCGAAAAAAAGACGCAGCCGCCGCGGTCATTAAGCAAGCGACCGTGGTGGCGAGTGGGATTGGCGCTGTCCCGATCCCTATCGCCGACGCCGCTTTGCTTGTACCCAACCAAATTGCCATGATTGCCAGGATCACTGCAATCTATGGGCTCCCACGTTCGCGTGCGCGCTCACTGTCAATAGCCGGAAGTGCAATTCTTACTGGCGGCGCCACGTACGCTGGTCGCTATGTGGCGACCCAGCTACTCCGGTTCATACCAGGTGGGATCGTTGCTGGGTCTGTTATTTCAGGCACGGTTGCGGCAGCCCTGACCCGGGCAATTGGCTTCGCCTGGGTAAAGGTGTGTGAATATGCCGTGACTTTGTCCGATACTGAACAGGAATCATTTTTCTCCGGTTCTGAGGTCAAAGAGGCTTTCACTAAATATTTGAAGTCAGGAAAATAACGTTTTTCACTTTCTGTGGGGTTACGGCTCCTTGATGTTACGGTTGTCCCCATGAAGAAGTTTTTGGCACTAGCAGTCACGATCGGCGCAGGCATTGGTGGATTTCTGTGGTGGAAACGCCATCAGGTGATTGCGGCCAATAAAGTGAGCGCCGATCCGTGGCCTTCGGCAGTGCTGCCGATTCAGACACCTGCCGTGGAGCCTCCTACCGAAATTGCGGCACCGGTTAACGCAACGGAGGAAGACAAACCGAGCCCGAAAAAGTCCGCTCCAAGGAAGAAAGTCGCTAAAAAAGCGACTCAACCATCGGACTAGGTTGCTGAGTCGGAAATCGAATACGCCTGGTTTTCTGCCTGCGGCGAATCGGATGGATTGACGGTGCTCTTCCCAGCGTGAACCGTGGTTTACTTTAGGTTGTTAAGGAGGTGTTTCGGTGCGTGATCCAATTGAATTAATCGATTTCCATCATGAGGTCCATTTTGAGGACCCGCTCACACTCATCCACGCCTTTAGCGGTTTCGTTGACGCAGGCGGTGCTGTTCGACAGCTCGCCGAGCACATTCTGGAAAATTGTGAACACACACTCATTGCAAGTTTTGATGTAGACGAACTCATCGACTACCGGGCCAGACGCCCCAAAATGCAATTTGTTGTGGACCATTTTTCATCGGTTGAGTTCCCAAGCATCAATGTCCATGACGTGCTCGATGCAAACGGAAAACAGTTTCTACTCATCTCAGGTCCTGAACCGGACTATCAATGGAATCGGTTCCTCGCTGCGATTGAGATACTCGTCAAAAAATATAAAGTCGAATTGGCAATCGGTGTTTCCGCCATTCCGTGGCCTATGCCGCATACCCGACCACTGGGACTCACTGTCCATGGCAACAACCCTGAGTTGCTCTTTGGTGTGGGATCAGTAATTGGTGAGATCGAAGTACCGGGTCATGTTGGCGCGCTTATGGAGTTGCACTTGGGTAACCTCGGTATGAATTCAATGGGCATAACAGCTCAGGTCCCTCACTACTTGGTCCAGTTTGACTACCCCCAAGGCGCATTGGCGCTTCTTGACGGCCTGATGGCTGGTCCAGACCTGGTGATTCCCAGAGGAGAACTCACCGAATTGGCAGCGAAGTCACTTGCAAACATAACCGAACAACTTTCCGGTAATGAAGAATTTGCGGCGGTAGTTCAGGCCCTTGAAGGCCAATACGATCAAATAGCTGAAGCGTTGAGTGGCGGGGCAGGTGGTGTCGCTGACGCTGATATTCCTAGTGCAGAACAGATTGCCGCTCAGGTTGAGGCGTTCTTGGCCGAAATTGATTCAGCGAAAGAGGCTGACAAGGAGTCAGATCTTTAACAGGTTTTGGTTTTTGGTGCAAAACCGGTGAGCAAATAATTGTTCACTGTTTCATCAATGCACGTGTTCCCACCCAAATAAGCGGTGTGTCCATCACTGACAAAAGTGAGTAGAGAGCTGGTGGGCAATTGTTCGTGGAGTGCTTGAGCCCAAGCAAGGGGAGTGGCAGGGTCATAAGTTGTTCCAAGAATCAAAATTGGGGCACCGGTTGTTGTTTTGGCCGCCGCAGGTTTAATTGGCGAATGCCCAAGCCAAGTACTGCAAGGCGCGTTCCCCCAACTCATTGCTCGCGCCAGTTCGGGAACTTTGGCTTGCCGCGAGAATTGGCGTGCACTTCGAGCAAGTCCTGCAGAAGCGGGAGTTTGTGGGTAATCCCAGCAATTTATCGCAATGAATGCAGAGAGAGAATTGCTTGAAAATTTAGTAGGTGCAATTTGATCATTGGCGTAATAGGACAATTCTTGGAGTTGGGTTCCGTTTCCCGCCTTAGCTTCTCTTAGTGCATCATGTAATCCGGGCCAGAATGACGTGCTGTACATCGACAGAAAGATCGCGGTATTTGCTTCGCTCTGAGTCAGGGTTTGGGACCCATCTGTTTTCATTTCGGTTTTATCGAGTGCGCGCAGAAGACTGTTCATTGTGGCGATGGATCCAGGGTATTGCTGGTTGAAACGGCCAATCGCCTTTTGGAACCCGGCCGATTGACCTTGTGACAACTCCATTGCGTCAAGGGAGGGGTCAACCGCACCATCGAGCACCATGCGACCCACCCTGTCTGGGAAAAGTTCTGCATATCGGGTGCCCAACGAAGTGCCATAGGAAAATCCAAGCCAATTGAGTTTTTCGCTACCCAATGTTGCTCGAATAATGTCTATATCCCGAACCGTGTTGTCGGTCCCGATGTGTTTGGCGAGTCCCGGCGACAGCCGCTGGCATGCAGGAGAAATCTTGGCAGCCGCTGACATGTAACTAGTTACTTCATCAACGGTTTTTGGGGTTGAATCCGTTCTCAGCCACTTGTTTGCGCTAGCGCCTGTGAAGCATTTCACGGGAGCGGAAGCACCTGTTCCCCGTGGATCAAAACCCACCGGAGTGAAAGCGTTCCTGACCTCAGAATCCAGCGACGTGGCAATGCTTTGAGCGAATTGGGTTCCCTCTGAGCCGGGGCCACCAGGATTCATGATTAACGGGGGTAATTCAGGTGATCCGATCCGCCGGATTGACAATGAAATGGTTACGCTATCTGGCTGCTCGTAATCCAATGGGACCTTCACTAGTGCACACGATGCTTTGCCGCATTTAGTCCACTTCACCGTTTGAGCGTAGAAAGCATCTAATGGGTCTGATTTCTCGGCATTTGCCGGGGCGATTGTGAGGGAAATGAGAAGGGAAGTACCGATAAGAATCGCCAGAGAACCGCGCAGGTTGCGGTGAAAGTTGCCCACACTGGCTCCTTCGCATCCGATGTCCCGTGGCCTACCTGACTTAGCCGAATTATCCACCACATGGCAGGCTAGGCGCTCACGCACCGGGAAAGGCTCATTATGAGTGGCAATGCCACCTTTACGTATTCAGATACCGCGATCCTTGCGGTAACTGCGGCTATCGCTCCCATTGTTGTGACCAGCGACGAAATTGATGCGCAATTATTGGATACCTACGATCGAGTTGGTTTGCGACCGGGAATGTTGGAAAATCTTGCCGGTGTCAAAGAGCGCCGATGGTGGGCGCCCGATGTCTCATTTGCCGACACTGCCTCTATGGCGGGAGCAAAAGCCCTCGCTGAGGCTGGAGTAAATCCAGAGTCTGTAGGTCTGCTCATTGATACTTCCGTGTGCCGGGAACGTCTTGAGCCATCGGCCTCCGTTGATATTCACCAGCAACTTGGACTTTCTTCATCGTGCTTGAACTTTGATCTCAGTAATGCGTGCTTGGGCTTCATCAATGGGATGCAGGTCGCCTCCATGATGATTGACTCCGGGCAAATTGAATACGCACTTGTTGTTGATGGTGAAGGAAGTCGCAGACCGCAAGAGGCAACCATTGCCAGATTGTCGCGTAACGACTCAACCAAACAAGATGTTCTCGACCAATTCGCCACCATGACGTTGGGCTCCGGTGGAGCAGCCATGGTTCTGGGCAAAGCTTCCGTGCATGGGGGTCATCGTTTCCGCGGAGGGGTGAGTCGCGCTGCAACGCAACACAATCAACTGTGCATGGGTGATCTTGACTCAATGCGGACAGATAGCCGCGGATTACTTGAAGCAGGAGTGGCTCTGGCTAAAGCCACGTGGGACGACGCACAGTCTCAATTTAGTTGGTCCGATCTGGATATGTACATCTTGCATCAGGTTTCCAAAGCCCATAATTCAGCGATTATTTCTGCGCTGGGAATTGATTCCTCGAAAGTCCCCACTACTTTTCCACTGCAGGGAAACATTGGCCCTGCTTCAGTCCCATTCACATTGGCGCAGTCAGTTGATGACTTACAAACGGGTGATCGGATCGCGTGCATGGGAATCGGTTCAGGACTTAACGCGGCTGTTATTGAGATTGACTGGTAGGAGTGAGCCGACCCGCTCAGCTGCCCCCTCCGCACGTGCAGGGGCTGGACCCCAGTTGGTCCAGGATCGTCGCGTTCACCGACCACGATGGAATTTCACGTGGCATGCACATCCTGGACACGGGAGCCGGCCCGGAAAATGAATTGACTCTGGTGTGCGTCCATGGAAACCCCACTTGGTCCTATCTGTGGCGCAATTTTTTGGCACAGGCCCCGTCCAATGTTCGAGTCATCGCCCTTGATCACTTAGGCATGGGTTATTCCGAAAAACTCGACACCGAGCGGGTGTTGGAGCAAAGAGTGGACGACCTCACTCGTTTAATTGGCGCATTGGAGATCACAACACCCATCATGTCCTTGGCACATGACTGGGGAGGGCCCATTTCATTAGGTTGGGTTGAGCGTGAAATTGCCTCGGGAGACCACGAAATCTCTGGAGTGATCTTGCTGAATACTGCTGTGCACCAGCCAGAGAAATTCAATAATCCAACAATAATTCGTCTTGCGCGAGCTCGGGGATTACTTGCTCCAATCACCGAATACACCCAGGGATTTGTTTTCGGAACAAGGGTTTTGAGTGGATCAAAGATGTCACGCGAGGTTGCTGCTGGTTTTCGGGAACCGTATCGCAATCGCGAATCGCGCAAGGCCATCCACGGATTTGTGGCCGATATCCCGTTTGAAGCAGATCATGTGAGCCGAGCGACACTGGACCAAATTGCCATGAAACTCAATCTGCTCTCGCAGACACCGGTACTGATGTGTTGGGGCCCCAATGACCCGGTCTTTTCAGATATCTACCTTCGAGATTTGAAATCGCGGATTCCACACGCCGAGGTTCATAGGTATGAAGGTGCTTCTCACTTGGTGAGTGAAGATGCACCCGCATTAGTGAGTGATGTATTCGGCTGGATTGCCTCACCCAAAACTCCAGAAACTGATCTGTCAAGTGATTCCGACACTTCATTGGTTGACCTTGGTGCACGAATGAGTGAACAAGCAACTAGCCGGCCGAATTCGGTGGGACTGACCGCCATGAACGAGCAATGTTCGATCACTTGGCGTGAACTTCAATCTCAAACTGAATTCTCGATGCGCTACCTTTCACGCGCAGGCGTCACGGCCAGTGATCGAGTGGCATTCCTTGTTCCTCCGGGACCATCATTAATTCCTTTGATATACGCCACGTGGAATCTTGGTGCTGCAGTGGTGCTCGCAGATTCAGGGCTGGGATTACGAGGAATGTTCCGTGCGCTTCGCGGTGCTCACATTGATCACGTTGTGGGGATACCGCGCGCATGGCCGCTTATGCGAAGTTTGCAAATCCCGGGAGCCCGAATAAGCACGAAAAACATGGACAGGGCCGGTGATCGTGGAACCCCGGACCCGGTAGGCGCAAAAGCGAATCAGGGTGCATTCCCCGCGAGTGATTTGGGCGCAGTTGTTTTTACTTCTGGGTCAACCGGTCCCGCAAAAGGTGTTCAGTATTCGCGAAGACATATTTCGCGCACAGTATCCGCATTGCAATCGCAGTATTCAATTCAACCCGACGACGTCATCATCGCGGCCTTTGCGCCTTGGGCCGTGTTTGGCCCAGCTTTGGGAATCGCGTCGGTATTGCCGGACATGAATCCTGGCAAACCCAGTTCGCTGACCTATCGCGCACTCAATGAGAGCGTTGTTCGTGCGGGTGGGACATTGCTATGGGCCTCACCAGCTGCTTTGACCAACGTGTTAAACACTGTTCCTGAATCTGAAAATGCGGATTGGAGCGGTATTCGATTAATTCTGAGTGCGGGAGCACCGGTACCCAAATCATTGCTTAAACAATTGGCGCTCATGATTCCGAACGCTTCGATTAGGACTCCCTACGGAATGACTGAAGCCTTGCCCCTGAGTGAAATTTCACTTTCAGAGATTCTCAATTCAGTCGAGGATCAAGGGGTGCTTGTTGGGAAGGGACTTCCCGGAGTTGAAATCAAGATCGCACCGTGGGATTCCCCGGATCAATTGACGACTGAACCTGAAGTCATGGGTGAAATTGTGGTGCGCGCTCCGCACATGAAAAACGGTTATGACAATCTCGCATTCACTGAGCGCATGAGCACCCAATTTGCTGGCTGGCACCGCACGGGAGACGTCGGGCATTTAGGCGCTGATGGTTCACTGTGGATTGAGGGACGAAAGTCGCATGTAATCACCACGAACCTCGGGGTTGTTACACCCGTTCCCGTTGAACAGAGGGTTGAGTCTTTGGATTTTGTTCGTCAAGCCGCATGTGTTGGGGTCGGGCCAAAGAACGGATCCGTTGTCGTAATCGTGTACATCGAATCTGATCTAGGAAAAGAGCTTTCGCCATTGCAACGCGAGGACCAAGTCAGGGCGGTATCAGGTGTCCCAATTGCAGCGATGCTTTTGGTCAAGTCACTGCCAACCGATATTCGTCATAACGCAAAACTCAACCGAGAAGAGATTTCTCGATGGGCCAACAAGAAGTTAGCGGGCTCCGGGTGAAAGTACTTGTAACCGGAGGACGGGGGCTTCTCGGGTCCTCGGTTGTTCAGGAAGTCCTGAGGGCGGGTCACGAATGCGTTGTCGTACAGAGGAATCCCAGCGGAGTTACGGGGGCTCGAGAGTTTCTCGACGATCTTACGGAACCCAAATACTCCGATCAGTGGTTGGCTGGAGTGGACGCGGTGATTCACTTGGCCGCGAAAGTGGGGATTGTTGGGAGTTACCAAGAATTCTTCGATGCAAATGTTCGAGCCACGCAAATACTCATGGATGTTGCACAACGACATGGAGTCAGAAAGTTTATTTACGCTTCCTCCCCATCGGTTGCCCACACAGGAAGTGCACTCATCGGTGCGGGGGCGGGACCGGCTGAACCTACAAGGGTTCGGGGTTCTTACAGCCAAACAAAGGCACTGGCCGAATTGGAGGTACTTGCAGCGAGCACTTCGAGTTTTTCTACGTTGGCATTGCGTCCGCACTTGGTCTGGGGTCCTGGGGATACGCAACTAATTGAGCGAATCGTGGCTAGGGCTCGTGCGGGCAGATTGTTTTACATTGATGGTGGCTATGCCTTAATAGATACAACCTATGTGTCCAACGCGGCACAGGCCTTTGCTTGCTCTTTGACCGCTTCATCGGAAGCTTTTGGTCTGGCTCACATGGTGACAAATGGAGAACCTCGGACGGTGCGGGAAACGTTAATCCGAATTACGCACGCTGCTGGTGTGCCAGCTCCAGTTCGCAGCGTTTCATTTCACATCGCCATGGCGGCCGGGCGTGCCGCCGAATTTGCGTGGAGGCGCCGCACTAGTGAACCGCCATTGACATCCTTCCTCGTTGAGCAACTGGCAACAGCTCACTGGTTTGATATTGAGCAAACTAAGACGTTACTGAACTGGAGCCCGAGCATTTCACTTGATGAAGGCTTTGTTGAATTAGCGAAGTGGTATGCGATAAGTAGCATTACACGGTGACCCACGGATTTGAAGTCCTATCCCAACTCGATCAGGCACGTGGAAGAACTGGAGTTATCACCACTCCACACGGTCAAATACACACACCGGCGTTCATTCCCGTAGGGACCAAAGGCACGGTTAAGTCACTCCTCCCCGAAACTGTCCGTGAACTCGGTGCACAGGCTGTTCTTTCGAACGCCTATCACCTGTATCTGCAGCCGGGGACCGAAATAGTTGATTCAGCAGGTGGGCTCGGTTCATTTATGAATTGGCCACTTCCCACATTCACCGACAGTGGTGGCTTCCAAGTGCTGTCTCTGGGCGTGGGCTTCAAAAAGGTGCTTTCTATGGACAGTGCAAATACTGTGGAGAGTGACGTGATTGCGCCCGGGAAAGAAAGGTTAGCACACGTTGATGATGAGGGTGTGACCTTTAAATCTCATCTTGACGGATCAATGCATCGATTTACCGCAGAGATCTCCATGCAGGTACAACATGCCCTTGGAGCCGACATTATTTTTGCTTTCGATGAGTGCACGACGTTAATGAATACAAAGGAATACCAAATTCTGGCTATGCGCAGAACACTCGAATGGGCGCAGAGGTGTATCGATGAACACCAAAGACTGACCAAAGAGCGTGCAACAAAGCCCTATCAAATGCTTTTCGGTGTTATCCAAGGAGCACACTTTGAGGATCTGCGGAGGAAGGCCGCCCGCGAAATTGGGGAACTGGACTTTGATGGATTTGGAATCGGTGGTGCGTTGGATAAGGAAACCCTGGGCACGATTATCAGCTGGGTTGTCGACGAATTACCGGAAAACAAGCCCCGGCATTTATTGGGGATAGGCGAACCACTTGATCTCTTCGTTGGTGCAGAAAATGGAGTTGACACTTTTGATTGTGTTGCCCCCACACGTAATGCGCGAAATACGGCTCTGCTCACGGTTGAGGGCAGGTTTAACGTATCAAATTCACCCAGCAGAGGGAACAATGAACCAGTTGATAGTGAATGCGACTGTTATACGTGCCTTAACTACTCACAGGGATATTTACATCACGCATATAAAGGGAATGAACTTATCTTCCCCACTCTGGCAAGCATCCATAATTTAAGATTCACGGTGCGGCTGGTGGATCAAATCCGGGAACACATGCAAGCGGGAACATATCTTGAGTTCAAGCGCGATTGGGTTGAGCGATTTACCACTGGCCGTGATGCAAAAAAGAATTAGTTTCCAAGATAGGTTGGTTCACGTTTTTTGATGGCCCTAATCACAGGGTAGCTAATGGGGAGCAAGAAGACTTCTAGCAAGGTTTTGTAGAGATAACCAACGAGGACGTAGTTGAGGAATTCTGCTCCAGTAACTATTCCGTAAAACGCAACGGTGCAAAAAACTAATGTGTCAGCGAATTCTCCGACAACCGTCGATCCAATCAGTCGAGCCCATAGGTATTTTTCCTTAGTCCTCTGCTTAATTTTCACCAGAACGTACGCGTTGAGTAGTTGACCAACCAGATAACCCAGGACGCTGGCCAACACGATTCGGGGGAAGAACCCAAGTACGGATTCAAACGCATCTTGATTCTCATAGGCGTCAGCCGCAGGTGAAATTTGAACCAAATAAAAAGTAAAGGCGGCAAGTATGGACATGGCGAACCCGGTAAAAATGGCCCTCCGGGCGGCCTTCCAACCGTAAACCTCGCTGATGATGTCGCCGATAATGTAGGTCAAAGGAAAGAGAAAGACCCCACCGTCGGTTATCAGGGGTCCAAATTCAATTAATTTGGTGGCCCCGATATTGGAGATAAGCAGGACTCCCACAAAGGTGGCCAGAAGATAGGGGTAGAGCGATCTACCGGTGCGCGCGAAATTAGCGCCACCGGGTTGGGGCGCTTCGCGTGAGAAGGGCGTTGCATCTGACATTGTGCCCCCGGCAGGATTCGAACCTGCGACCTTCGGTACCGGAAACCGGCGCTCTATCCCCTGAGCTACGGAGGCAGGGGACGGTAAGGCTAGCAGCGTGCCCGTGTGCAAACATGTCGCGGTGGCCAATTTCCGTGCAGCAATGACCAACTTTTCAGGCCTGCCTTATGTGAATCTCGCAATTGAAGTTGCGCGTGACTTTGTTGTTCGGTTCGGGGCGCTCAACGTCTCGTTGTTGTCAGGTGGACTTTCTTACTACGTGATCTTGGCGCTAGCTCCCATTGCCATTTCAGTGGGCGCAATTTCGGGATTGTTCATTGATCAGGAGCAGTTTGTTGCAGGGTGGGATTCCCTGGTCAGCCGTGGACCGAAATCACTCAGTGGTCTTGACCCAGTAGTTACGTCACTCTCTTCCCTGGCGCAGTCTGCGACGACGGGCTCGGTTACCGCCACAACCATTATCAGTTTAGTTTTAGCGGTCTACGTGTCGCAAAAAGTGGTTTACGGGATTCTAAGGATCCAAGATCACATCTTTAACAACGATCGAACTCCATCTGGAATGTTGGTCCGCATTAGATCTGCCGTCATCGCGTTGGTCCTGATCATTGTGATTGTGGTCTCACTTCTTGCAGTTACCTTTGTGCCGGTGTTTTTGAGTAGCCTCAACATTGAAAACAGTTTTCTGGGATTACTCGACACACTGGGCTGGTTGACGCCCGCCATTTTTGTGTATCTCTTGGTCTGGTTTGTCATGAGACACACGAGCGGTTCCAACGGAGTCGTAACGTGGAGATCACCAGGATTGCTCGTTGCGACAGTGCTAATTATTTTGTCGATTGGAGCATTCGGGATTTACGCTAACCAATCCTCAACCGTTGGATCAGCACTCGTTGTCTTCGGAGCTCCGATTGCAGTTTTAATCTGGGCCTATTTTGTATTTCTCGGATTCTTTATCGGGTCAATTGTTGAGGGTTTGACCCGCGATCGTGGCTTAGCGCGAAAACCAACGCGGGGGACCACTGACCATAGCAATGATGAAAGCGCTGACAGCGGCACCAATGCCCGTGCTGAATATTGAGATCCCGGGAAGTAATAGGCCAGCCACTGCCCCTCCTGCGCCCATGACGGCCGCGCCCACCGCTGCGTAGGCAACCCTTCCACCAGAAGTTGATTGATCACGCTGAGCCGGAGCGCCCGATTCTTTGCGCTGCACGGGTGCTGGCTGGGGTGAATCTTGCCCAGAGATCTCGCGTAGAAGTTTTTCTATTTCGTCATCAGAAGCCATATGAGCACTCTATGTCACGCCATGCTTGTGAGCAGATACGCTCGCGCCGTGGCAATTGATGACGTTCGCGCGAGTGTTCAGCGTGTTGTGGACGAACTATTTGATCAAGGAATCTTGACTGCGAGTGTGGAAGTTACCCTTGAGCGCCCGAAGTCGCGTGAGCACGGTGACTACGCCACCAATTTGGCACTCGTTGCTGCACAATCCTCAACTATTGCACCCAGGGAATTAGCGTTGAAGATCGCCGAGGCCCTGAGAGCTGACCCAGCTTTCACGGAAGTTAGCGTTGCCGGTCCCGGATTTGTGAACATTCGACTCTCGGCGCAGGCGCAGGGAGAAATCGCCCAACGTGTGGTGAATCAAGGTTCTGCCTATGGCCGCAACGACGCGTTGATGGGCAAGAGTTTCAATGTTGAATTCATTTCAGCAAATCCCACAGGGCCGCTGCATCTTGGTCATACCCGCTGGGCGGCCGTGGGGGATGCACTCGCCCGCGTGTTGGCGGCCGCGGGAGCGGACGTTACAACCGAATTTTATATCAACGATCGCGGTGTTCAAATGGACAAGTTCGGTGAATCGGTCATGGCCGCGTCGTGGGGAAAAGCGGTTCCAGAAGATGGCTACCACGGCGGCTACATTTTGGATCTTGCTGCCCGAATTATTCGTGAGCATTCGGAGTTTCATCAACTTCCTGAGAACGAACAAATGGTTGCTTTTCGCGAAGAGGCCTATGCATTGCAATTACAGCAGCAAAAAGATGTCCTCGAACTTTTTCGAACTCATTTTGACGTGTGGTACTCCGAACGCAAACTCTATGATTCCGGTGCTGTTGAACGGGCTCAGGTCCGGCTCATTGAACAGGGGCACGTCTACGAATCTGAAGGTGCACTGTGGTTGCGAACCTCAACTTTTGGCGACGATAAAGATCGGGTTTTAATAAAGGAGAATGGTGAACGAACCTATTTTGCTGCCGATACCGCGTATTACCTTGATAAGCGCACACGCGGATTTGACACAGCAATCTATTTACTTGGAGCAGATCATCACGGCTATGTGAATAGATTGCGAGCAGTCGCAGCCTGTGCCGGTGACGACATGGATGAAGATATTGAAATTTTGATTGGTCAACTTGTTAAAATCACGCGCGGAGGAGTTGAAGTAAAACTGTCTAAGCGTTCCGGTCAGATTGTGACATTGGAAGAACTTGTCGAAGAGGTCGGAGTAGACGCCGCGCGATACACGTTGGCTCGGTATCCGGTGGATACACCACTTGTTGTTGACCTGGAAGAGATTGCTCGAAAGGCTAATGACAATCCGGTGTTTTATGTCCAGTACGCCCATGCTCGCATCGCGTCAGTTTTGCGCAACGCACATGATGTGGGCGTCGATTGGCGAAATAGTGAATTTTCGCCCGAGCTCCTCGATTCTGAGCAGGAAAATGAACTGCTTGGAGTTGTTGAGAAATTCCCTGCCGTAATTACTGCAGCTGCAGAGTTGCGAGAGCCACACCGTGTTGCTCGGTATTTGGAGGAACTTGCGACTGCCTATCACCGTTTTTATGACGCATGTCGCGTTTTGCCCCGATCTGACGAAGAACTAAGCGGCGTCCACATAGCTCGCTTATGGGTGTGCGCTGCAACGGCGCAAACACTTGCCAACGGTTTGGATCTCTTAGGAGTCAGCGCTCCTGCAAAAATGTAAAAACCGATAGACTCGTCCAATGCAGGCACATCCGGCGGGACCTCGTCACGCTCAAATGGCGCGGGAATCCCAAGCATCCAGTCCGGTCAGTGATCCCACTTCGTCCCACGTCTGGCCAGAGAATGCCGGCAGAAATGACCACGGTGAATTCCAGATCGGCGGTCAGGGAGTTGTTGAATTAGCCGCCGAATACGGAACTCCCCTATTTCTCTTTGATGAAAAAGATGTTCGTGATCGCGCTCGGGAGTTTGCAAGGGCATATTTGGCCGAAAACGAGAATGGCGTGGTTTATTACGCGGCAAAAGCATTTCTCAGTGTTGCCATAGCAAAGTGGGTATTTGAAGAGGGCCTGGGAATTGATGTTGCAACCGGTGGGGAACTCGCGATAGCTATCCGTGCAGGTATTCCTGGTGCCAAGTTACTGATGCACGGAAACAACAAATCTGAAAGTGAAATCCGAACGGCCTTAGATTATGGAGTCGGACGGATTGTGATCGACTCATTTGATGAGATAGTACGAGTAGCAGCCACTGCAACTGAACTCAATGTAGTAGCTAAAGTATTGGTTCGGGCAACCGTCGGTGTAGAAGCCCACACGCATGAATTCATTGCTACCGCGCACGAGGACCAAAAGTTTGGGCTTTCGGTGCATGAGGGTGACGTTGAGGAGGCCGTCCGTCGTATTGCCAAGTTGCCGTCGTTGCGCTTCATGGGCTTGCATTCACATATTGGTTCGCAAATTTTCGACTCAGCTGGATTCGAAGTTGCAGCAACCCGTGTAGTCAGTGTGGCGTACGACATTTATGACAAACAGGGGATTGAATGCGAGGAATTCAATCTTGGTGGTGGCATGGGTATTGCGTATCTTCCGGAAGATGATCCACTGACCGTGCAGGTTATGGCTAGGCAGATCAGGGAGATTGTTTCTCGTGAGTGTGCTAACGCAGGAATACCTGTTCCAGCATTGTGTTACGAACCTGGCCGGGCGATAGTTGGCAAAGCGGGAATCACCCTCTATGAGGTGGGAACGGTGAAGAAAGTCAAACTCGATCATGGTGATCGCGTGTACATTTCGGTGGATGGAGGAATGAGCGACAACATCCGAACATCGCTTTATGGAGCGCAGTACAGCGTTGCACTTGTGTCGCGAGATTCCAGTTCAGAGCAAGTGCTGAGTCGTGTGGTAGGAAAACACTGCGAATCCGGGGATATTGTGGTGCGGGATGCCTGGTTGCCCTCAGACATCACACCTGGCGACCTCATTGCCGTTGCCGCTACTGGTGCCTATTGCCGCTCAATGGCTTCAAACTACAACCAGATTCCCCGACCTGCCGTTGTATCGGTTCGCGATGGTGAGAGTCAGTTGATTCTTCGTCGGGAGACATTTGATGATCTGCTAGCACTTGATCCTTTTGCCGGCTAGTGCGGCCACGACGATTCACTTTGACAGAATAAGGCTGCTGGTCCCAGAAAATGTCATTTGAGGAGATTCATGTCAGAGCGTGATAAGTCTGCTCCACCCATCCGAATTGCGATGTTGGGCGCGGGCACTGTTGGATCCTCAGTGGCTAGGCTTCTGAATCGACATCAGCATGATCTTGCTCACCGCGTGGGTGCTGACCTCGAACTGATTTCTGTCGGCGTTAAGGACATCAATAAGCATCGTGAGGGGATTCCCCAGTCCATACTCACCCAAGATCTCAATTCCGTGGCGCTCTGCGGAGCTGACATCGTGATCGAAGTGATGGGTGGAATAGAGCCTGCGCGTACTTTGATCCTTGCCGCAATGAAGGCTGGATCTAGTGTGATCACGGCGAATAAGGCGCTTATGGCGGAAGACGGAGCTGCCTTGTATGCGGCTGCAGAGGCCTCCGGCGTTGACCTGTATTTCGAGGCGGCCGTAGCCGGAGCGATTCCACTCATTCGACCATTGCGTGAGTCCCTGGCGGGGGATCGTGTCACCAAAGTTATGGGAATTGTTAATGGCACCACCAACTTCATGCTGACAAAAATGGATGAAGAAGGTGCAGACTACGACGAAGTATTTGCCGAAGCAGCTGCGCTTGGTTACCTCGAGGCCGACCCATCGCTTGATGTTGATGGAATCGATGCTGCTGCTAAGGCAGCGATCTTGGCTGAATTGGCGTTTCATACAAGGGTGACCTTGGCCGACGTCTATTGCGAAGGAATTGGATCCGTTACTAAGGCAGACATTGCGGCCGCACGCGACATGGGATTTGTCATAAAACTCCTTGCTATTGCCGAGCTGATCTATGCGGAAGACCGAGAAGACGGCATCGTCGTTCGGGTGCATCCCGCAATGATTCCGCTGAATCACCCGTTAGCGAATGTTCGTGGTTCGTTCAATGCGGTCTTTGTTCACGCGGAAGCAGCCGGTGAAATGATGTTCTATGGCCGTGGGGCCGGGGGTGACCCCACCGCCAGTGCTGTTTTGGGAGACGTTGTTGCGGCTGCTCGACATCGAGTCCTAGGCGGGCGTGGCCCGGGAGAGAGCACCTATTCGGGACTAAATGTCCTAGGCATTGGGCGGGCTGAAACGCGCTATTACGTTAACCTCGACGTACGGGATCGGCCGGGAGTCCTTGCCCAAATCGCTACGGCATTCGCGGCGAATGGGGTGAGTATTCAAGTGGTGCGTCAAGATGGACATGGATCTGAGGCCGGGTTGATCGTACGGACACATCGGGGAAGCGAAGCTGCTCTGCGGGCTACGGTTGACCAGCTGGAATCAATGGATGAAGTTCGAAAAGTAGTTGGGGTAATGCGAGTAGAAGGTGAAGATTAAATGGCACACCAATGGCGCGGTGTAATCGCCGAGTATCGCGAGCGCATGCCACTTGATGGATCTGCACCCCTCGTGAGCCTCGGCGAGGGTGGCACGCCACTGGTCTACGCCTGCACCATCAGTGAAATGGTGGGTGCATCTGTCTGGCTTAAATACGAGGGAGCCAACCCAACAGGCTCATTCAAAGATCGTGGTATGACCATGGCCATCTCTGATGCTGCATTCCAAGGCGCGAAAGTTGTTATTTGCGCCTCGACAGGAAACACGTCAGCGAGTGCAGCGGCATACGCCGTGAAGGCGGGCTTGACCTGCGCGGTGCTTATCCCCAAAGGAAAAATTGCCATGGGCAAACTCGCCCAAGCAGTAGTACATGGTGCGATCCTGCTTCAAGTTGAAGGTAACTTTGATGACTGTTTGGTGCTCGCCCGTGAATTATCCGAGAATTACCCGATTGCACTGGTTAATAGTGTTAATCCCGTTCGAATCGAAGGCCAAAAATCTGCAGCATTTGAAATAGTGGATCGGCTGGGTCGTGCACCTGATATCTCCTGTATGCCCGTTGGTAACGCCGGAAACATCACGGCTTACTGGCGTGGGTACCAGGAGTATCAGGCATCAGGTGTCACCGATTCGTCTCCGGCTATGTGGGGATTCCAAGCTGCAGGAGCAGCGCCCCTCGTAATTGGAACCCCTGTCCCCAACCCTGAAACAATCGCGACGGCAATCCGAATTGGAAACCCGGCATCGTGGGATCACGCAATTGCCGCACGTGATGAATCACATGGACTTATTGACTCAGTAACCGATGAAGAAATCTTGGCTGCGTACCACTTACTCGCTGAAAAGGAAGGTTTGTTCTGTGAACCTTCAAGTGCATCAAGTGTTGCTGGGTTACTCAAAATGCATTCGGCGGGGAGAGTTCCGACCGATTCGGTAATCACCTGCACCTTGACGGGCAATGGACTTAAGGATCCACAATGGGCCCTTGACGGAGCCGCCGATCCTGTGATCATCCCGGTTGATTCCGCACTCGCTGCCGCAAAGCTTGGCTTAATGTAATGAGCGCCGTGACTTTTGTCTCAGGTGCAGTCCGCATTATGGTTCCGGCATCAAGTGCAAATTTGGGTCCAGGATTTGATTCAATGGGGCTCGCACTGGCTGTCCATGACGAACTCATCGCGATGGTGACCAATGACGTTGGCATCAAAGTAGACGTCGAGGGGGAGGGTGCTGGAAGCGTCTCAACCGATGAATCTAATTTGGTTGTGCGTGCTATGAACCGAGGATTTAAGGCAATGAACGCCGAACCTTCGGGATTCATCCTCAAATGCCGTAATGCCATACCGCATGGCCGAGGATTGGGTTCGTCAGCGTCGGCAGTCATTGGTGGTCTAGCAATGGCGCGTTCACTGGTTGAGGGAGGCGAGAAACTTCTCTCTGATCAACAAATTCTTAATATTGCACTTGAGTTTGAAAATCATCCGGATAACCTGTCGGCTGCTCTCTACGGCGGATTCAATGTTTCTTGGCTTAACGATGAAGAAAGTGCCGGTGCCGTGCAGCCGATTGTTCATCCTGACTTGGTGCCCATCGTATTAATTCCACCGCATGAACTTGAGACAACCAGGGCAAGGGGGGTCTTGCCACAGCAGGTAGATCGCTCGGCCGCTTGCCACAATCTCTCGCGAACGGCCTTATTAGTATATGCAATTTCCCACGACCCAAAACTTCTATTGGAGGCGACTTCCGATCAGTTGCATCAGGATGCTCGAGCCCACGTATATCCAGAAACGAGCATAATTATTTCGCAATTGCGGGCTCAAGATATCGCAGCGGTGGCTTCGGGCGCAGGTCCTGCCGTTTTACTGTTGATTGACCGCAATAATGTTCGCGATCTGGAGGAGGCACTCGCCGTGGTGCCGACGGAGTGGACACGCATTGCTGTTCCGATCGATTTTGACGGGGTTCGGGTGCTGCCGCTCCCGGCATAGGCCCATGCCAAGCCCAATGCTTTGCCTGTGTTACCATTTGGAGGACCACAGTCGTGGCGAGCTTCCTGATAAGATCACATCTCCACGTGGATGTCGTTTTAACCGGAGGCGCGGTTCCACTTTTTATTGGGTATCTCACAAACGTAATCATGTTTGGCCCAGGGCGTATCTCGCCCATACACACAAAGGATTAATGAGTGTCAGAAACAACAGATTCAAAGCGTCGTTCAGATGGACTCTCCGGAATGTTGTTGCCCGAGCTGAAGCAGCTCGCACAGCAACTTGGAATAGGCGGATCGAGCGCAATGCGCAAGTCAGACCTCGTCTCAGCGATTGGTGATCGGCAAAATCAGGCAAGTGCCCGTAGAACGACACCCAAAGTTGCTCCCGAGAAGACAGCTCCTGAAAAGGACCTCAAGGAGTCGGCTGCGCCATCATCGGGGGAGTCAGAGAACAACGACTCGCGCGAGGATTCTCAGCAGGATCAGCGCGGCAACCGCAACAATAATCGTGATCGCAATTCCCGAAACAACAACAATCGCGATCGCAATAACAATGACCGGAATAACAATGACCGGAATAACAATGACCGGAATAACAACGATCGCAATTCAAATGACAACGATAATGATCGCAACAGCGGTTCCGATGATCGCAATAGCCGCAGTCGCAACCGTAATCGCCGAGATCGACGTGACCGACCCAATAATCGTCAAAGCGGTGGCCAAAACAACTTCAATGATTACGAGACTGAACTGACCGAAGATGACGTCCTCGTTCCGGTTGCCGGAATCCTCGACGTTCTCGACAACTACGCATTTGTTCGCACCAGCGGTTACCTACCCGGCCCCAATGACGTTTATGTTTCGCTTTCGTTTGTTCGTAAGTTGGGACTGCGCAAGGGAGACGCTGTCATCGGATCAGTTCGGCAACCACGTGAAGGTGAGCGCCGAGAGAAGTTCAATCCGTTAGTGAAGGTTGATTCGGTTAACGGGTATGACCTGGAAACCATCAAGAACCGTCCTGAGTTCTCAAAGTTAACCCCCCTGTATCCACAGGAACGACTCAAGTTGGAGACAACAAGTTCCAATCTGACCACTCGGGTTATTGACCTTGTTGCTCCTATCGGTAAGGGCCAGCGTGGGCTGATCGTTTCGCCGCCAAAAGCCGGAAAGACCATGGTCCTCCAGGCCATTGCTAATGCGATCACGGTCAATGACCCCGACTGTCACCTCATGGTGGTTTTAGTGGACGAGCGCCCCGAGGAAGTCACTGACATGCAGCGAAGCGTCGAAGGTGAAGTCATCGCTTCGACGTTTGATCGGCCAGCCGAAGACCACACCATCATTGCCGAACTTGCAATTGAGCGGGCAAAGCGCCTGGTCGAGTCGGGTCAAGACGTTGTCGTTCTGCTGGACTCTATGACCCGATTGGGTCGGGCCTACAACTTGGCGGCCCCAGCCTCGGGTCGAATTCTTTCCGGTGGAGTGGACTCAACCGCCCTGTACCCACCCAAGAAATTCTTTGGAGCTGCTCGAAACATTGAAAATGGTGGTTCCCTGACTATTTTGGCAACAGCTTTGGTCGAAACCGGATCTCGAATGGATGAAGTGATTTTCGAGGAGTTCAAGGGAACCGGCAACATGGAGCTAAAACTTGATCGTCGTCTTGCCGACAAGCGGATCTTTCCGGCTGTCGACGTTGATCCTTCCGGAACACGCAAGGAAGAATTGCTTCTTTCACCGGAGGAGCTTAAAGTCGTTTGGACTCTGCGAAAGGTGTTGCACGCCCTCGATCCCCAGCAATCGATAGAGCTGTTGCTCAACAAACTGCGGGTTACGGAGACCAACTTCGAATTCCTCAAGCAGGTCCAAAAGACCGCCCCGGCTGGGCCTGGGTCCAGCGATGACGATTAGGGGCAAGGGCTACTGAAATCCAAGGAACGAGATCGTGGCATACTAAGTGCGCTGGATCCGGTTCACGGAATTTCGTGTTATATGAGTTTCCCTGCACACGCAGGAGACCAAATTGGCAATTTCGACCCGGAAATTAATAGAGGAGTTAGTCATGAAAGCTGGTATTCACCCAGATTACGTGGAGACGACGGTCACCTGCACTTGCGGCAGCACCTTCCAAACACGCAGCACGTCCAAAAGTGGCAGCATCCACGCCGATGTGTGCTCAAACTGTCACCCCTTCTACACGGGCAAGCAGAAGATTCTTGACACTGGTGGCCGGGTAGCGAGATTCCAAAACCGCTATGGGGTTCAACCTGTGAACGACGAGAGCACCGAGTCTGCCTAACGACTTCCCGGGCGCCGTTCTGGGATCGGCCGCGTGTCTCCCCCGTCGCGCGGTTGATCCCAGACCGGCGCCCGTTTTTTAGGTCACCTGTTGTTTGCTCATTTGTTAATAACAGCTAATTTATGAAAGCAAGTTGCTAACTAGAGCAGGTTGAGGAGTGAGTCATGTTTGAATCATGTGCCCAGCTTGCAAGTGAACTCGACACGGTCGAGGCGGGCCTTGCTGATCCTGCCATTCACGCGGATCAGGCCCAGGCTCGCAAACTTGGACGGCGCTATGCAGTACTTCGCCCCATAGTGGCCGCATACCGCGATTGGTTAGCAGTTTCTTCGGATCTTGAAACTGCTCAGGAACTCGCTGATCAAGATGAATCTTTTGCGGCTGAGGCAGTAGTACTCTTACCGCGTCAGGCAATTCTGGCGGAAAAACTCACCCATTTACTGCTGCCGCGGGACCCGATGGATGACAAAGACGTAATCGTTGAGATTAAGGCTGGTGAGGGTGGAGATGAGTCTGCGCTTTTCGCCTCCGATCTAATGCGCATGTACTTGCGATACGCGGAGCGTCGCGGTTGGTCCACCGAGGTTCTCGATGCCGTTGAGTCAGATCTAGGTGGCTACAAGGACATCTCCATTGCCGTGAAGTCAAAGGTGCCCCCAGGTCCAGGTGAGGGTCCATATGCTCGGTTGCGTTTTGAAGGGGGCGTCCATCGGGTGCAGAGAGTTCCGGTGACGGAGTCGCAGGGACGAATTCACACTTCAGCAGCCGGTGTCATGGTTGCACCAGAGGCAGAAGACGTTGACGTGAGTATCGACCCCAATGATTTACGGATCGACGTTTTCAGATCTTCGGGACCCGGTGGACAGAGCGTCAACACGACCGACTCGGCTGTTCGAATTACTCATGTGCCAACCGGGGTTGTTGTTTCCTGCCAGAACGAAAAAAGTCAATTGCAAAACAGGGAGCAAGCAATGCGAATTCTCCGCGCCAGACTCCTTGCGGTTGCTGAAGAATCTGCGGCAAAAGACGCATCAGACATTAGGCGATCGCAGGTTCGAACGGTGGATCGCAGCGAAAGAATTCGAACGTATAACTTTCCGGAAAACCGACTCAACGATCATCGGGTTGGGTTTAAGTCACACAACTTAGATCAAATTCTTGACGGTGATTTGGACGCGGTCATTGAAGCCTGTGTGACAGCCGATCAACAGACTCGGTTGGCAGAGCCCTCGGCGTGAGAACCATCCGCGACGTACTCGTTGACGCCCAACACCGACTTTCCAATGTTGGTATTGATTCTGCGGCAACAGAGTCGGCGGAGTTACTGGCCTTCGTTCTTGGTGTTGCTCGAGGACGTATGTTCATGCAGGACGTTGTCGAGGAGGAAGACCGGATTTCATTTGAAAGGCTGTTGGCAAAACGCCTCAACCGCATTCCACTTCAACACATCACGGGCAAAGCTGCTTTTCGGCGAATTGAACTTGAAGTAGGACCCGGCGTCTTCATTCCTAGGCCTGAAAGTGAATTGGTAGCCGAGGCAGCTATCCGTTTCCTCAATCACCGTGAGAATCCAATCGCGGTGGATTTGTGCACTGGGTCAGGTGCCATCGCCATCTCTCTGGCGATCGAAGTTCCTGGCACTCAGGTTGTAGGAATTGAACTCAGTCCAGATGCTTTCCCCTGGCTAGAAAAAAACATTCAAAGATTTGACCCAGAGATACCCATCGAAGTGCACCAGATCGATGCCACTGATTGCGAGGCTGAAGTTTTCGCCAGGTTGTCCGGAATATGTGACGTAGTTACGTGTAATCCGCCCTATATTCCGGCAAACATGATTCCCCGAGATCCTGAAGTTCGAGTACACGAACCGGCAATGGCTTTGTATGGCGGAGTAGACGGACTCGACGTAGTTCGGGGGATTGCCAAAACTGCAGCCATGTTGTTAAAGCCTGGTGGTTTACTCGTCGTTGAGCATGCAGACGTGCAAGGTCCTGAGGCTGGTGAAATGAGTGTCGTTAATGTGCTTAGAGGTGCGGAACTTGATGCGGAACTGCTATACACCGCTGTCAGTGATCGACAGGATTTCAATCAACGACCACGATTCACTGTGGCGACTCGAGTTTAAGTTCACGGGTTTAGGCTGTTGGGGTGAGTGTTCGCGTCGAAGCGGGTGATTCCCAGAATCGGGAACGCGCGATCTCGATGGCCTATTCGACCGTGCGGCGAGGCGGATTAGTCGTTGTCCCCACCGAGTCTCAATACGCAGTTGTCACGGATGCTTTTTCACCGCGAGGTACATCACTTTTGCGGGAATACAAAAGTCTTGGACCGCAGGTTCCACTCACGGTACTCGTTCCCAATGCCGCTGCGGTTTCGGGAATCGCTTCATCAATTTCTTATATTGCCAAGGAAATCATGGATTGCTATTGGCCAGGAGAGCTGACGCTTCTCCTCAGTGCTGGCACGACTCTGGCTTGGGACCACCCGGTCGGGGCTCCTATCGCTGTGCGAATGCCAAGTCACCCGTTTCTTTTGGAGCTGCTAACCGTCAGCGGTCCACTTGCATCATCGAGTGCACAACAGGCTGGGACGCCCCCGATTGCCCTTGCGGGCCAACTTGATGCCTGTGACATTGACTCGGTATCAGTGGTTATCGCAGCCGGGGATCTTGTTGCCGGCAATGGCAGCACCGTAATTGACTGCACCGGGCAAAACCCGACCGTCTTGCGTGAGGGCGCCCTCAACACGCCAGAGATAATGGACTTCATTTCCCAACGTGGGGTTCCTGCTTGACGTGATCAAGAACTCGGTTCACCTGCCGTGCTTTTAAAGGCGGGTCCCGCTCTGATCCAATATGCTCAGTCGCTAACGATTAAAAACGCAGGAGCGTGACTCCGCAACTTGACTCCGAAGTGTGAAAGGAAAGTGACCGCGTGACTTTTTGGGGCCCAGATTTTGGTGAACTTGAGGCGGAAGATCCAGAGATTGCCGGGATCCTGCTGTCAGAGTTAGAACGAGCTCGTGGTGGTTTGCAACTCATTGCGAGCGAAAACTTTACGTCACCGGCGGTCCTTGCGGCACTTGGTTCGACTCTCAGTAACAAATACGCGGAGGGTTATCCCGGCAAGCGCTACTACGGTGGTTGCGCTGAGGTTGACAGGGCAGAAATCATCGGAATCCAGCGGGCGAAGGAACTATTTGGCGCTGAGCATGCGAATCTTCAGCCACATTCGGGAGCCAGTGCCAATCTTGCCGCCTACGGTGCATTCCTGAAACCGGGTGAGACCGTATTAGCGATGAGCCTCGCTCACGGAGGTCACCTCACCCACGGCTCTTCGGTGAACTTTTCTGGCAAGTGGTTCAACGTAGTTTCCTACGGTGTCATGCCGGAGACCGATTTAATTGATATGGCAGAGGTGAGAAAGCTCGCCCTGGAGCACAAACCCAAAATGATTATTTGTGGTGCGACCGCATACCCACGGTTAATTGATTTCGCTGCTTTCCGGGAGATCGCTGAAGAAGTGGGTGCGATCCTGATGGTTGATGCAGCCCACATCATTGGCTTGATCGCTGGCAAAGCAATACCAAGTCCCGTTCCCTATGCAGATGTAGTTTGCTTCACCACGCACAAGGTTCTGCGGGGGCCTCGTGGCGGCATGATTCTATGCAAAGAAGAGCACGCTGCGAAAATCGATAAAGCCATTTTCCCCATGATGCAGGGTGGACCACTAATGCACGCCGTTGCAGCAAAGGCCGTTGCACTCAAAGAAGCAAGCACCGTCCAATTTCAAGAGTATGCCCAGCAAGTCATCCTCAATGCGCAAGCACTCGCTGCCGGATTGGCTGAGCGAGGAATGCGGGCTGTCAGTGGCGGGACAGACACTCACCTTGCTCTCATCGACCTTTCTAGTACCGGGGTCAACGGAAGCGAAGCGGAAGTTCGTTGCGATGCCGCGCGGATCACACTCAATAAAAATGCGATTCCATTCGATACGTTGCCACCATCGGTCGCTTCGGGCATTCGAGTGGGGACTCCATCGGTGACTACCCAAGGCATGGGAGTTCCCGAGATGGCCGTTATCGCTGATCTCATTGATCGAGCGATTCGCCAGAGTGGGTCAAGTGCCGATATAGCTGCGCAAACACATGAATTGGTTACAGCATTCCCCGCTTATCCACGATTCCCCGCTTAACCGAGGTGATCATCGGTAAGTAGCTATTGAAAGGAGTAGGTCATGCGCGAATACATGTTGTGTCTTTTTGCTGCAGCCGCCGTGACCTACTTTTTGACTCCGCCCGTGCGGGCTCTGGCGATTCGTTGGGGGATCGTTGCCCCGGTTCGCGATCGTGATGTCCACGACACGCCAACACCACGCCTCGGTGGACTTGCTATGACAGGCGGGCTTTTAGCTGGACTGCTGCTTGCCAGCAAGCTGCCCATGATGAGTTCGGTTTTTGACGGTTCAAATGCTGTCATCGCATTGCTTTCAGGTGCAGCAATCATTGTTGTTTTAGGAATAGTTGATGACAAATGGGGACTTGACGCACCCACCAAACTCGCCGGTCAAGTACTTGCCGCTGGAGTAATGGCGTTTCAAGGGGTCGCCATCATCTGGTTACCAATAGGTGGAACTTTTGTCCTAGATCCATTAACGAGCGTTCTTTTCACCGTGATAATCGTGGTTGTCAGTATTAACGCAATTAATTTTGTCGATGGACTTGACGGATTGGCTGCGGGAATTGTTGCGGTCGCAGCTGGGGCATTTTTTGTCTATTCGTACGTTCTTTCGGTTGAGTTAGGGTTGGAGCGCGCAACCCTTGCGACCTTGGTGAGTGTCGTTCTGGTCGGTATGGGACTTGGATTTCTACCCAATAACTTGTTCCCTGCCCGCATATTTATGGGGGACACCGGATCGATGCTTCTCGGGCTTTTGCTCGCTGCCGCCACAATCACGCTTTCAGGTCAAGTCGACCCCAGCGCACTTTCCGGTGGCGCATTTCTTCCCACGCTGTTGCCATTGATTTTGCCACTTGCCGTCATGGCGTTGCCCTTGGTTGATTTGGGGCTCGCAGTGATCAGGCGCACCCGGGCCCGTCGAAACCCGTTTGCCCCTGATAAACAGCATTTACACCACCGATTGTTAGAGATGGGCCATTCTCAGCGTCGAGCAGTGTTTCTGATGTATGCCTGGACCGCATTGATAGCTGGGGCAGCCCTTGCGATTGCGTTCTTCCCGCTGATCTACGCGGGGATTGGAACGGCAATTGGTGTTGTGGTCATGGTAATACTCGTTCGACGCACACCCACGAATCCGACTTTCCAGGAAGTCAAACCGCAACCGGGTCGGATCGGTCGGATCGGCTGACTAGGACGCCAATCAATGCGGTAGCCTGAGTTCAAATGGCTCGGCGCAAGAGCGTTGCTGTCATCTTTCTGTCAAAAAATTGCGAGGTGTAATCGGTGCCAAGCGCACGCAGTATCGACTCACTTGTATTGTTTCGGGCCGGAGTTGTTACTGCTGTTGCAGGTGTGGTTGTTGTGATTATCGCGGCTGTAATGTCAGGCGGATCGGCAGCTTTGGGTGCATTCCTGGGAACCGCACTGGTCATCGTTTTTTTCTCGGTCGGGCAGTTCGCCCTCGGTTCAGTCCTTCGTAATAACCCGCAAATGGCTCTGACCATGGCACTCACCATTTATTTGGTCAAAATCGGCGTTCTTTTGTTGATTTTGGTGCTATTTGCGGATACTACGGCCTTTGATACCAAGACTTTTGCGCTTGCAATCTTGGTCTGCACCTTGGTGTGGACGGTCATGGAAGTGTGGATTTTCGGAACGACAAAAGTGTTGTACGTTGAACCAAATTCCACTGGAGATTCCCCATCAGAAAAAAGTGACAAATGACACTCAATATTGAACAGCCCGAAGGCTCACTGGGCGATCCAAAGTGGTACCGTTCCCGCGCACGTTCGATTTCAGGAAATGCGCCGGTGCGTCAATTTGCTGCGATGGATAACGCTGCGTGGATAATTTCAAGTCGGCTCATAGCTGGCTTGATTTTGTACACGGGGCTCGGGTTTCTTATATCCCTCTGGTTGGGGAACAGGTCCCTGTTCATGGCACTGGGTGCACTGACAGGACTTGGACTCTCGTACTACCTGATTTTCACCGGGTTAGCCCGCGAAAATAAGGAACGACAAGATGCGGCAGACCGAAAGACCGGACCGAAATTGGAAGGGGACCATTAATGGCATTCAGCGTTCTCGCCTCTGGTGGACCCAACTGTAAAATTTTTTCCGGTTGCGGTTTCCCCGCTCCGGGCGCAGAAATCTTTCAATTTGATGCCATTCTGAGTTTCACCATTGCAGGATTAACTTTCAATATCTCCAAAGTCACGATTTTGCTGCTCTTAGCCGTTGTGGTCATCATTGGATTTTTTGGTTACGCCTTCAGAAAGCCGAAACTCGTGCCTCGCGGAGCCCAAAACGTTGGTGAACTCGGCTACCTCTTTATCCGTGATGGAATTGTCAAAGAAACGATCGGCAAGGGTGGCGAGAAATTCGTCCCATTCCTCTTCTCTTTCTTTTTCCTCGTATGGATTCTGAACTTTTGGGGAATCGTCCCCGGTGCGCAGTTGCCCGTGACCTCAATTTTTGCCATCCCCGTGACTTTCGCAATCATCGTTTATGTGACCTGGGTGCCATTGGGGATTTACAAGCAAGGGTTCGTTGGGTTCTTCAAAAACATCATGTTTCCTCCCGGTGTGCCCAAAGGCATGTACATTCTTCTGACGCCGATCGAATTAATCTCGAACTTCTTAGTCCGCCCGTTTACCCACGCCGTGCGGTTGTTCGCCAACATGTTCGCCGGCCACCTCCTTTTAGCCTCTTTCAGCGTTGCTGCCTTCTACCTCTTGACATTCAGTTTTATTGGAATAGTGGGCTCGGCAGCCAGCTTCACTTTGACCGTCTTGCTCACAGCGTTTGAGGCCTTCATCCAAGCGCTGCAGGCCTATATCTTTACGCTGCTCGCTGCCGTTTATATTGGGAGTGCGCTGCACGCGGAACACTAAATATGTGAGACCAGTCAGACAGCAGTAACGGTAAGACTTACAACTGAATATTAAAATTGAAAAGTTCACATCAACCTAGTTGATATAAACCACCAAACCGGCAACAGTCGGTGCGCAATGAAAAGGAAACGATATGTCGCTTCTCGCGGAAATCAGCGGTTCGATTGGCTCAATCGGATACGGCCTAGCGGCCATTGGTCCAGGTGTCGGTATCGGCATCATCTTCGGACAGGGTGTGCAAGCTATTGCTCGCCAGCCTGAGGCGTACGGCATCATTCGCCAAAACATGCTCCTTGGTTTCGCACTCGCTGAAGCCTTGGCCTTGATTGGCTTCGTTGTTCCTTTCGTTTACGGTACCTGATTCGTTATCAAACGCGAATTAGTCGACCTAGACCGGGAAAGAGGCTTATATGTTTGAATTCGCCACAATCCTCGCTGCTGAGAGCGAGGAAATGCCTACTGTGCTCGCAGTACCACTTGATGAACTCATCATTGGTCTGATCGCGTTCCTGTTGGTGTTTGGCACGCTCGCAAAGTTCGTTCTGCCCAAAATTAAGGCAACCCTTGATGAGCGGGCGAACCTAATTGAAGGCGGATTAGAGCGCGCAGGAAAAGCAGAAGAAGCCGCCGCTGCGGTGCTCGCTGAGTACCAGAAGCAACTAGCCGGTGCGCGCGAAGAAGCTTCAGCAATTCGCACAGCTGCCCAGGCAGATCGCACCGCGATCGTGGAAGAAGCACGCAATGAAGCACGAATCGCGGCTGCGGGCGTTACCGCTGCAGCCGAGGCGGCCATGGCGGCCGAACGTGCGCAAGCTGTCTCCGCGCTCACTCGACAGGTAGGTGAGCTTGCACTTACGCTCTCCGACAAAATTGTTGGTGAGGCACTCTCCAACGATGCACGGGTTGCCGCAACGGTTGACTCATTCATCGCTGATCTTGAGCGGGCGGCTGCGAAATAATGCTTGGATCAAGTCGGGATGCATTGGCATTATGTAGCGGAGCGCTAGAAGGGCTCCCAGTTGCGGTTGATCGTTCGCAACTGGGGACGGAGCTGTTCGCAATTGCATCACTTCTCGACTCGGAAAAGGTACTTCGCTCCGCATTGGCTGACTCAGGTCAAGGAATAGAAGTTCGTAGGCACCTAGCAGCAGAAGTGTTCACAACACGCGTTGGACCAGCAAGTTCTGACCTATTACTCATCGCTGTTTCCCAACGTTGGTCAGACGACATGGATCTGGTCCTAGCGTTGGAGGATCTTGCCGCGCAGGCAGTCTTGTTCGTCGCACAGAACGAAAATACACTCGATGCAACCGAGGAAGAGATCTTTCTCTTCGGGCGCACAGTAGACGAGTCGGCTGATCTCCAAATGGCGCTCACAAACCCAGCGACCGCTGGGAGTGTCAAGTCAGCCCTCGTCGCTGACTTACTTAAGTCAAATTCGACTTCGGCGACAAAGGAATTACTCGGATACGCCGTCTCGCACCTGCACGGTCGTCGCTTGGATTCCGTTATCGCCCGATTGGGAGATTTGGCCGCCGCGCAGCGTCAACGCATGGTGGCGCAGGTCCGAGTTGCTCAGCCTCTCAGTGAAAACCAGACGCAGCGCCTGATATCTGCCCTCTCGAAACTGAAGGGGAGAGATGTTCGTCTCAATGTGGCTTTGGACCCATCAGTCTTGGGTGGAGTTCACGTCGTTATCGGAGATGAAGTAATTGACGGAACCATCGCTTCCCGACTTGAGGCTGCTCACAGGGCAGTCCTCGGCTGAAATGTTAACGTGATCGACCTGAACACCACAATTTAAAATATCCAGCACGACAAGATCCACAACTAAACCGCCGCACCGCGGCCCGATACAGAGAGCAGGACCCCATGACGGAGCTGACGATCCGACCGGAAGAAATCCGGGAAGCGATCGAGCGGAACGTCGCGGCGTACTCGCCGGCAACCGCCCGAGAAGAAGTTGGCCGTGTCCTTGAGACCGGAGATGGAATTGCCCGAGTCGAAGGACTTCACTCGGCAATGACCAACGAACTACTTGAATTCGAAGGGGGTCTGTTAGGAATCGCGCTGAACCTCGATATTCGTGAAATCGGTTGTGTTCTCCTAGGAGATTCATCCAAGATCGAAGAAGGACAAGCCGTCCGCCGAACAGGAGAAGTCCTCTCGGTTCCGGTGGGAGATGCATTCCTAGGGCGCGTTGTGGACCCACTGGGCAATCCAATCGATGGACTTGGTGCGATCCAAGCCGATGCACGTCGTGCCCTTGAGGTACAGGCTCCATCCGTCGTTGAGCGCCAGCCCGTCACCGAGCCAATGCTCACAGGGATCAAGGCAATTGACGCAATGACGGCGATTGGTCGAGGTCAGCGACAGCTCATCATTGGTGACCGCCAAACAGGTAAGACCGCCGTGTGTATCGACACGATCATTAACCAGAAGGAAAACTGGGCCTCGGGAGATCCTGACAAGCAGGTCCGTTGCATCTATGTCGCGATCGGACAAAAGGGCTCAACAATTGCTTCGGTTAAGGGAGCGCTTGAAGAGTATGGCGCAATGGAGTACACCACGATTGTGGCTGCACCCGCCTCTGATCCAGCCGGTTTTAAGTACCTCGCTCCCTACACGGGATCAGCAATCGGCCAGCACTGGATGTACCAGGGCAAGCATGTTCTGATTGTCTTTGATGACCTTTCAAAGCAAGCTGACGCCTACCGCGCCGTTTCACTTCTGCTTCGTCGCCCACCAGGCCGCGAGGCTTACCCAGGTGACGTTTTCTACTTGCACTCCCGTTTGCTTGAGCGCTGCGCAAAGCTCTCAGCTGAAATGGGTGGTGGCTCAATGACCGGGCTTCCCATTATTGAGACAAAGGCGAATGACGTCTCGGCCTTCATTCCCACCAACGTCATTTCAATCACCGATGGCCAGTGCTTCCTCGAGTCAGATCTTTTCAACTCAGGCGTTCGCCCTGCGATCAACGTGGGCATTTCAGTCTCACGAGTCGGTGGAGCAGCACAACCGAAGGCGATGAAAAAGGTCGCCGGTCGCTTGCGTCTTTCCTTGGCCCAGTTCCGCGAGTTGGAGGCCTTCTCGGCTTTCGGCTCGGATCTTGATGCGGCCTCCAAAGCCCAGCTTGCGCGTGGTTCACGTCTAGTGGAGTTGTTGAAGCAGCCCCAGTACCAGCCACAGGCGATGGAACGCGAAGTGGTTTCCGTGTGGACGGGTACCACAGGTCAACTCGATGAAGTTCCCCTGGAGGATATTCGTCGTTTTGATTCGGAATTCTTGGCCTACATGGATCGCTCGGCACCAGAGGTATTCGCCGCAATTCGGACAACTTCTGACCTTTCCGATGACACGGTGAGTGTCCTCGAGAAGTCAATCGGTGAGTTCAAAAAGCAGTTCACCACACGTAGTGGAGAGCTGCTCATCAAGGACGAGCCCGTTGCCGCTCTGAGTGATGAAGAGATCGACCCAACTCAAATCAAGCGAGCTGTTCGAGGCTGATATGGGTGCACAACTGCGGGTTTACCGGCGTCGAATTCGATCGGTGCAGGCGACCAAGAAAATTACGAAGGCGATGGAACTCATTGCCTCGGCGCGGATTGTACGAGCTCAAAATCAACTGAATGCATCCTTGCCGTACCTAACCCAGTTAGTTGACGCGGTGTCCGCTGCAGCCAGTCACGCATCGGATGTTTCCAAGCATCCCTTGACGGCAAAGTCGGTAAATCCTTCTCGTGCAGCGATTTTGGTCATTACCGCCGACCGTGGACTAGCCGGTGCGTATTCGTCCAACTCCATCAAAGAAGCGGAAGCACTCACCCGGAATCTGACCGAAAAGGGAATGAAAGCAGTTCCCTACGTTGTCGGAAGAAAAGGCGTGGCTTTTTACCGATTCCGCAACCGGCCAATGGGCGGAACCTACGTGGGATTTAGTGATCAACCCACATATGCCCACGCTAAGGAAATTGGCGAGGATCTACTTAAAGCCTTTATGACACCGTCAGAAGAGGGTGGCGTGGACGAAATTCACGTCGTATACACAAATTTCACCAACATGGCGGTTCAACAGACTCGCGTTCGCAGGATTCTTCCTCTAGAGGTTGTCGACGAAGTTGTCGAGAAAAATGCAGAGGGTGGAAGCACTCTGCCGTTCCCACTCTATGAATTTGAGCCCGGCCCCGAGGAGGTACTTGATGCACTTCTTCCACGATACATCGATCAAATGGTGTATTTGTCGCTACTCAATTCAGCGGCATCCGAGCACGCTGCACGTCGACGGGCTATGAAGTCTGCAACAGATAATGCGGAGGATTTAGTCCATGCGTTGACACGTGCCGCGAATGCTGCCCGTCAAGCTGAAATCACCCAAGAAATTAGCGAAATTGTCGGCGGAGCCGACGCTCTGACCGCCTAGTCCACAATTAGTCCCAGAACACAAGAAGAGGAATCGACATGACCGCAGTAGTAGAAATCGCCACAGGTGTAGGGCGCGTAGCACGTGTAACCGGCCCGGTTGTGGACGTTGAGTTCCCCGTGGAGGCCATGCCGGCACTCTTCAACGCGCTCAATGTGGACATCACACTTGATCAAGGCGATGAAGGTGCCAAGACCCATACCCTCACCCTTGAGGTTGCCCAGCACATCGGCGACAACATGGTGCGCACAATTTCCATGCAACCAACCGACGGCCTCGTGCGTGGCGCTCCCGTGCGCGACACCGGCGATGCAATTTTGGTCCCGGTCGGAGATGTCACCAAGGGCCATGTGTGGAACACCCTCGGCGTTCCCCTTGATGTCAAGGCGTCAGATCTGGATATCAAGGAGCGCTGGAGTATTCACCGCCAGGCACCAGCATTTGATCAGCTTGAATCAAAGACCGAGGTCTTCAATACGGGCATCAAGGTCATCGATCTACTAACTCCCTACGTTAAGGGTGGAAAAATCGGACTCTTCGGTGGCGCTGGTGTCGGAAAGACCGTGCTGATCCAAGAAATGATTTACCGTGTTGCCGAGAACTTCGGTGGTGTATCGGTGTTCGCTGGTGTGGGGGAGCGCACCCGTGAAGGAAATGACCTTTTCCTCGAAATGACCGAGTCCGGCGTTATCTCCAAGACGGCCCTAGTCTTTGGTCAGATGGATGAGCCACCCGGCACACGTTTGCGAGTCGCGTTAACCGCACTCACCATGGCCGAGTACTTCCGTGACGTTCAAAAGCAGGACGTGTTGCTCTTTATTGACAACATTTTCCGTTTCACTCAAGCCGGATCCGAAGTCTCGACACTTCTGGGCCGAATGCCCTCCGCTGTGGGTTACCAGCCAACGCTCGCTGATGAAATGGGCGTTTTGCAGGAGCGAATTACCTCAACACGCGGACACTCGATCACATCACTCCAGGCCATCTACGTACCTGCGGACGACTTGACCGACCCGGCGCCTGCAACCACCTTCGCCCACTTGGACGCAACGACCGTATTGAGTCGTCCCATTTCGGAAAAAGGTATTTACCCAGCGGTGGATCCGCTGGACTCGAACTCTCGAATTCTGGACCCACGTTACGTGGGTGAAGAGCACTATGCCGTTGCCGCTCGCGTCAAGGAAATCTTGCAGCGATACAAAGACCTCCAAGACATCATTGCAATTCTGGGTATCGACGAACTCTCAGAAGAAGATCGAGTACTCGTTGGTCGTGCCCGCCGCATCGAACGCTTTCTCTCCCAAAACATGTTCGTCGCTGAAGCATTCACCGGTCAGCCTGGGTCGTTTGTGCCTGTTGAAGAAACAATCTCTTCCTTCCGAGCACTTGCCGATGGCGAATTTGACCACGTTCCAGAACAGGCCTTCTTCATGTGCGGTGGCATCGAAGACGTTGAAAAGAACGCGGCTGCACTAGCCAAGGAGAGCTAACATGTCAGGTCCACTTGAAGTGGCTGTAGTGTCGGCTGAGCGCTCTGTTTGGAGTGGCTCAGCAAAGAGTGTCGTAGCAAAAACACCCGAAGGTGACGTTGGCATCATGCGTGGTCATGAGCCAATGTTGGCGCTTTTGGTTGAGGCTCCTCTGAGAATTGAGCTCGAAGACGGAAGCAAAATATTGGTCGCCGTACACGGGGGATTTTTCTCGGTTGACAGCGACAAGGTCAATGTCATCGCCGAGTCGGCTGAGCTCGCACAAGATATTGATATCGATCGGGCGAAGGCAGCTCTTAGCCGCGCGCAAAGCCTTGTTGAGTCAGAAGACTTATCAGCGATCCGTCGGGCAGAGGCACGTATTCAGGTCGCTAGCGCCTGAGTGCGGCTAACGGGCGCTGTTGCCGCCGGGCTTCCAAAGTACGTCGCCGACACTGTCGTGGTTGGCAACTCGGGAGAGAATAAAAAGTAGATCGCTGAGTCGATTCAGATATGTTGCGGTCAGGGGATTCATTCCACCGTGATAGGCATCCAGTGCCGCCCAGGTTGACCGCTCGGCGCGTCGGGAAACAGTCCGTGCTACATGCATCTGCGCTGCTGCAGGTGTGCCACCGGGTAAAACAAATGAACGTAAGGGCTCGAGGCCTTCGTTGAAGTGGTCACAGGAAGCCTCGAGGCGCTCGATATATGCGGGTGTGACCCGTAGTGCGCCACTCTCATCATCTTTTACCGGTGTACACAAATCAGCACCTACATCGAAAAGATCATTTTGAATGGAGAGTAGAACCTCAGCAATATCCGCGCGCACTTCGCAGGTTGCCAAAACTACCCCAATTGTGCAGTTTGCCTCATCTACGTCGGCGTAGGCCTTGAGGCGGGGATCATTCTTACCTGTCCTACTCATGTCGCCGAGGGAGGTAGTTCCGTCGTCACCGGTACGCGTATAAATCTTCGTTAAATTAACCACTAGGCGATACTATCGGGAGCTTTCACATTCGGCTCACCTACGATTGCAGTGTGTCGGTGTTTCAGATTGAGGGTGGGGAGACCCTCCACGGTGAAGTTGTCGTCCCGGGCGCCAAAAATTCCGTTCTTAAGCTGATGGCAGCGACTTTGCTCGCACCAGGGCTCTCAACACTCACCAACGTCCCCGATATCGAAGATGTCACCATTATGGCGGAGTTGCTTCGAAGGCTTGGGTGCGAGGTAATCCACTCGGGCGACAGCATCTCCATCAATGTCCCCGACAAGCCTGATCATCGTGCGGACTACGACCTCGTTCGCAAAATGCGGGCTTCGATTTGCGTACTTGGACCTCTCATTGCCCGCTGTGGCGCTGCTGATGTCGCAGTTCCGGGTGGGGACAATATCGGCTCCCGTGGATTGGACATGCACGTTGAGGCACTTCGAAAAATGGGCGCCCAGGTCAACAATGAGCATGGATACTTGCTGGCGGAGTGCCAACTTCTGACCGGGGCGCATATCTCGCTTGATTTCCCCAGTGTCGGCGCAACCGAAACGATCCTGATGGCCGCTGTGACGGCCCGAGGTGAAACGATAATTGAAAATGCTGCTCGTGAGCCGGAAATAGTTGATATTTGCGAGATGCTGGTGGAAATGGGGGCAGACATCTCGGGTATCGGGACCTCGACCATCACAATCACCGGCGTTAGTGCACTCACTCCAGTAAGCCATCGAGTGGTCTCGGATCGGATAGTCGCCGGCACTTGGGCCGTTGCGGTCGCGATGACACGCGGTGATCTGACAATTCATGGGGTTCCCGCCGAGTACCTCGCCCTGCCATTGGAAAAACTTCAGTCAGCCGGGGCACAGGTTGACAGCGGTGGGCAGACTATTCAGATCCGCATGGTTGTGCGACCTCAATGCGTTGACGTCGTTACCCTGCCTTTCCCCGGTTTTCCCACCGACTTGCAGCCCCAATTCATCGCACTGAATTCAATTGGTCAGGGCGCAGCCCTTGTTACCGAAAATCTCTTTGAAGCTCGGTTCCGATTTGTTCAAGAGCTCGCACGATTGGGTGCCGACGTGCGAACCGATGGACATCACGCTCTGATACGCGGAAAAGAGGGGCTGTCCGGTGCACCGGTTGAAGCGACAGATATCAGGGCTGGGGCCGGTCTGGTGTTGGCTGGGTTAGTGGCCCAAGGCAGCACCACAGTTTACGGTGTGGGTCACATTGACCGAGGTTATGCGGGTTTTGTAGAAACCTTGCAAGGTTTTGGAGCCAAGATTTTACGGGTCAACGATTAAACCGCTAACCGCTAATTATTGCGGCAGCGGCGCTTTCATCGGAAGGCCACACCATCACTTTCGGTCCTTCAGTGGTTTGGGCGAGGTTAGCCTTGATTCCTCGGTGTTCTAAAGTACGCCGGATCATTTCCCCTTCTGCATAATTCGAAGGGCTGGCAACACACACCAACAGTCCATAGGAATCTGAAGGTCCGGACTTTCCTGGGACCGTAACCACCGAACTTCCCCGAGAGTAGGCCCAACGGAGCACCAGCACCATCAGGCCAATTCCCATCAGCGCCACGATTGGGCCGAAAATGTAGGAAAAACTATTACCGATAGCCACAGGCATATTGTGACAAGAATTACGCGTTCCGCAATAGATTGGTCTGCCAAGCCTTATAGCCCTATAACCGGTTGGTTACGATGTGGAGATGAGCGACAAACCATGGATCATGCGGACCTACGCGGGGCATTCGAGTGCGAAAGAGTCAAATGAACTTTTCCGCACCAACCTGGAAAAGGGGCAGACCGGCTTGTCGATCGCATTTGACCTCCCCACCCAAACGGGTTTTGACCCCGAAGATGTGATGTCCCGTGGGGAAGTGGGAAAAGTGGGCGTTTCTGTCGCAAGTCTGGCTGACATGAGAACCCTATTTGAGGGTCTTCCATTGGCACAGATGAACACCTCGATGACAATAAATGCCACAGCAGTTTGGCTTTACTCGATGTACATTGCGCTGGCTGATGAACAGGGTGCACCCCGTGAGTTGCTATCAGGCACGACCCAGAATGACATAATTAAGGAATACCTTTCCCGGGGGACATACGCTTTCCCTCCAGCACCATCACTTGAACTTGCCACCGATCTGATCGCATTTTCTGTAGTTCATACACCTAAATGGAATCCAATAAACATCTGCAGCTACCACTTGCAGGAGGCAGGGGCCACGGCAGTCCAAGAGGTCGCTTTTGCCTTGGCGTCTGCAATTAGTGTCTTGGACTCCGTTAAAGCAAAAATTGAGGATCAAAATATTGAGATCGATTTCGATCATGTGGTCGGTCGCATCTCATTTTTTGTGAACGGCAGCATCAGGTTCATCGAAGAGGTCTGCAAACTCAAAGCTTTTGGCAGGCTGTGGAGCGAGGTTGTGGTTGAACGTTACGGCGTAACGAGCGAGTCGGCTCGCCGATTTCGGTACGGGGTGCAGGTCAATTCATTGGGCCTTACCGAGGAGCAGCCAGAGAATAACGTGCAGCGAATTGTTCTCGAAATGCTAGGTGTTTCGTTAGCTAAAGACTCACGTGCCCGGGCAATTCAGCTTCCCGCATGGAATGAAGCACTCGGATTGCCTAGGCCTTGGGATCAACAATGGTCGCTACGCATGCAGCAGGTACTCGCTTTAGAAACAGACTTACTTGAATACGAGGATATCTTTGAAGGCTCGATAGTAATTGAAGCAAAAGTTAATGAACTCACGAGTGAAATACGAACCGAACTCGATCGAATTTCTGAGATGGGAGGCGCCATCGCGGCCCTCGAATCCGGATATCTCAAGAGCGCACTAGTTGCTTCACATGCCCAACGACGTGCCAGTATTGAATCTGGGAAATTGACAGTTGTTGGCGTGAATTCATTTCAAAGCACAGAAACTAGCCCTTTAACTCAAAACGTGAACATCATGCTGGTGGATCCGGAAGTTGAGTCACGCAGAGTCGAAGAAGTTCTTTTGTTTAAATCAGGACGCGACCCCGTGGCTGTAGCTGATGCCCTCGCGCAAATCAATTCCGCAGCCGAAATTGGTCAGGGCTTAGTCGAAGCAAGTATTAATGCAGCGAAGGTGGGGGTTACGACCGGCGAGTGGTCGAGTGTCCTTCGTTCACGTTTAGGTGAATACCGTTCCCCAACGGGCGTTGTGGACTCAATTGGTACGCGAACACCAGAAATTGAATTAGTTCGAATTCGCACCGATGACTTGGAATCTCGACTCGGACACCGTCCAAGGATCTTGATTGGAAAACCCGGCCTTGATGGCCATTCAAATGGTGCTGAGCAAATCGCTGTGCGTGCTCGCGATTGCGGTTTTGAAGTAATTTACCAAGGGATACGATTGAAGCCGGAGGAAATTGTTGCCGCTGCGATTGCCGAAGACGTGGACATAATTGGCCTGTCAATACTCTCAGGGTCCCATCGAACCTTGGTGGCTGAGATTCTTGAATTATTGGCACAAGAAAAAGCTGCTGACATACCGGTAATTGTTGGTGGGATAATTCCACCCGCTGATGCAGAGTGGCTGGCATCCATTGGAGTAGCAGCAACTTTCACTCCGAAGGACTATGACGCCACCCAGATTATGAACTCTATTGTGGACATTCTGATCGACTAAGTGTCAGATTCTGTCAGCACATGAGGATACTAATTTCTGACTGCACTGCTGTTTACCAAGGTAGGCTCTCCGCTGAACTTCCACGCGCAACACGTGTGCTTATGTTTAAGGCCGATGGCTCAGTCCTCATTCACTCAGATGGTGGGTCTTACAAACCTTTGAATTGGATGAGTCCGCCGTGCAATATTTCCGTGTCAACCATGGGTGATACAACCGAATTTAAAGTAGTGAACAAGGCGGGAGAGATTCTTACAATTACAGTCCACGAGATTCTCGCAGATTACGAGCATCAACTTGGCTTTGATCCAGGCCTGACCAAAGACGGTGTTGAATCCCACTTGCAGAAGTTGTTAGCGGAAAATCTCGATGCCTTGGCTCAAGGATTAACTCTCATCCGGAGGGAATATCCAACAGCCATTGGACCGGTTGACATTTTGTGCAAGGCTGCAGGGGGTGGATCCGTGGCCATTGAAATTAAGCGTCGTGGCGAAATTGATGGGGTTGAGCAACTAACCCGTTATCTGGATTTACTCAATCGAGATCCACTACTTGCTCCAGTAACTGGGATTTATGCAGCGCAGGAGATCAAACCACAAGCAAAAACATTGGCGCACGACCGCGGTATCGTATGTGTCAGTGTCGATTACGATTTGTTAAAAGGGCTCGATGACCCTAGTCTGCGTCTGTTCTAGGGGAAAACAATGAAATGGGGAGCGCTGTGGAGCTAAAAACTATTGGTATCGTGGGACTAGGCACAATGGGTTCTGGAATAGCAGAAGTTATTGCCCGATCCGGATATTCGGTTATTGGCGTTGACCTAGGGGAAAACGCAATCGGCTACGCCAATTCGAGAATCAGAGGTTCCTTAGATCGTGGCGTTTCTCGCTCAAAGATAACTGAAGCCGATGCTCTAGCGATTCTGTCCCGAATTCAATTGACCACAAACCTCAAAGATCTTGCTTCATGTGACTTGGTTATTGAGGCGATTACCGAGGACCTGGCCGCGAAATCTGAGCTCTTTAGAACCCTAGACTCCTTTCTTGGTCCCGATGCGATTATGGCGACAAATACTTCCGCATTGTCGGTGACGGAAATCTCAGTCGCTACCGATCGACCCAGTCGTGTTATTGGAATGCATTTTTTCAATCCCGCGATGGTCCAAAAATTTGTTGAAATTGTGTCAACGGTAACAACCGATCAAGAAGTGATTGACGTGTGTTTGGCATTCACTCGCGACTTGGAGATGCAACCGGTTTTAGTGGGTGACCGGGCCGGTTTTATTGCAAATTCACTGCTATTCGGCTACTTGAATCAAGCTGTCACAATGTATGAACAAAAGTATGCTTCCCGTGAAGACATTGATAGCGCCATGAAATTTGGCTGTGGACTCCCGATGGGACCACTGGCACTCCTTGACCTCATTGGTCTGGACACTGCACTTGAAATCCTTGACACCATGTATCACGAGAGTCGCAATCGGCTGCATGCGCCAAGCGCGCTGCTTAAACAGTTCGTTGCCGCAGGCAGGCTCGGGCGTAAGTCTGGCCAAGGTTTCTATACCTATGCCGAGTTGAATGCGCCATTGGTGGTCGATGACTCATTGACACCGGCCATTGCAGATTCAGGTTCTGTGTCCGGCATTACCAGGGCCGGAGTGGTGGGTTCGGGCACTATGGCGACGGGAATTGTTTCAGTTCTCGCGGTGGGAGGGCTGAACGTAATTGCTTTGACCCGAAGCGAACAGAGATCTCGTCAGTTGCGGGAATCCCTGGATACGTCCTGGTCAAAACTTGTCACCAAGGGAAAAATCACCGAGGAGCAAAAAAGTGAGTACCTTGCCCGGGTCACAACATGTGAAAGCCCAGAAGCACTTGTGGGTCAAGTTGATCTAGTCATCGAAGCTATTGCCGAGGAACTACAACCAAAGTGTGAGATTTTCTCCCAACTAGATCAAATGTTGTCAGACGAAGTCATTTTTGCAACGACAACCTCGAGTTTGTCTGTCATTGAAATTGCTGCCAGTACCAACAGGATGGACCGTTTCCTGGGGATTCACTTCTTCAATCCAGCACCGGTAATGTCCCTGGTCGAGATTGTCAGCACCGTGGCAACTGACCCCGACGTGGTACTTCGCTGCACTAATTTGATGCGGGAACTTCGCAAAAAGCCTGTGCAGTGCTCGGATCGTGCCGGGTTTATCGTGAACGCATTACTGTTCCCATACCTCAATAACGCTATTGCTATGGCATCGAGCAACTATGCCTCCATCGCGGACATTGATACCGCCATGAAGCTCGGTTGCGGATACCCCATGGGGCCATTTGAGCTTCTTGACGTTGTCGGTCTCGATGTCTCCTTGGCAATTATCAACACGCTGTACCGTGAGTTTCGTGAGCCAGGGTTTGCCCCGGAAGCTCGTTTGGAGCACTTGGTCACCGCGGGCTTTGTCGGGCGTAAAGTTGGCCGGGGATTTGGCAAGTATTAGATCTTAAGCACTCAGCAATGATCGTTGATATCTGGGAGAGTGAATCGCGTGGGGCGCAAGAACAGGAGAGCGGACAGTGAGTCCAAACCGCTGTTCGGTAACTCGATGGTCACCGAATCCCACCCTGATGGCGAATGGTTTGTTCGTAAGTTAACCGGTTCCTCAGCCACTAAGACATACAGGTGTCCTGGTTGCGATCAGGAGATTCGACCAGCAACGCCACATATCGTGGCTTGGTCGGCTGACCTTCCCGAGGGCGCCGAGGATCGACGCCACTGGCACACGCCGTGTTGGATAAACCGTGGTAACCGCCGTCCTCGAGGTGGAATGTGACGGCAATCTCAGCCAATTCGGTCCTCCCCGCATCACGTGAAGTCATCGCCTTACACACGGCAGACTCACTTGAACTCGTTGGTGAGTTGGCGACACCAGAGCATCCGGTTGCAACCGTGATTTGTGTTCACCCGCTTCCGACTCACGGTGGCATGATGGACAGCCATATTTTGCGCAAAATGTCGTGGCGTCTTCCAGCACTAGCAAACATTGCTGTCTTGCGATTTAACACTCGGGGAACCAGCAGCGCACTGGGGCGCAGCGAGGGTAATTTTGATCGCTCAAATGGAGAGGGGCTGGATCTTGCCGCTGCAATCCAATTTGCCCGCGGTCGTAGTTTGCCCAATATTTGGATCCTTGGCTGGTCATTTGGAACTGACGTGATTTTGCGTAATCTTGACCCCGAAGGAATTAGCGGAGTCGTTTTACTCTCTCCGCCATTGCGGTACACGACCGCGCAAGAGCTACTTCGATGGAGTGATACAGGCGTTCCTGTGCACGCACTCGTCCCTGAACTTGATGATTATCTCGTGCCCGATGCAGCCACCCAGGGATTCGCGCAAGCCAGAGACGTAATTGTTGAGCCCATCGAGGGCGCCAAACATTTGTGGGTGGGGGAGAAGTTCGTTTACACCGTGCTTAACCGCATAACTGAACTGGCTTCACCCGGCTTCGCTCCATTGCCACTTGAGTGGAACGGGCCAATGGAACGCTGGAGCGACCTAACGTAAACTTATTGGGAAACGAATCGATTTATTTGGGCTAAGACTTTGTCACGAAGAGCCTGATTAGTAACGCCAAGTCCGGGCTCTGGAGCCAGGCCAAGTACCCCAACTTTTCCTTGATGCAAGTTGCGGTGCACTTCATATGCTGCCTCGCCCGTTTGTTCAAGCGGGAACACTTTTGACAAAGTGGGGTGGATGACCCCTTTTTCAATTAGTCGATTAGCTTCGTAGGACTCGCGGTAATTTGCAAAGTGGGTCCCGATGATCTTCTTGAGGTTCATCCAGAGGAAACGGTTGTCGTATTCATGCATGAACCCCGTGGTCGAAGCGCAGGTGACGATGGTCCCGCCTCGGCGTGCTACGTAGACACTCGCTCCGAAAGTTTCCCGGCCAGGGTGCTCAAAAACGATATCGGGATCCTCACCTCCGGTAAGTTCTCTAATCTTTTTCCCAAGACGCTGCCATTCTTTCGGATCCTGGGTCTGTGGATCTGACCAAAACTTGTATTTTTCTGCGCTCCGGTCAATGATCAACGTGGCGCCCATTGATCGAACAATTTCTGCTTTTTCTGGACTGGAGACAACACAGACCGGGATGGCTCCACCATTGAGTGCGTACTGGGTGGCATACGAGCCCAGCCCACCTGATGCACCCCAAATGAGAACGACGTCCCCTTGTTTCATTCCGGCACCGTTTTGGGAAACCAGCTGCCGGTATGCGGTTGAATTGACGAGCCCAGGGCAAGCGGCTTCCTCCCACGTCAGGTGTTCGGGCTTTGCCATTAATTGGTTTGACTTGACAATCGCAAGTTCGGCCAGGCCGCCGAAATTTGTCTCGTAACCCCAAATTCGTTGCTCTGGATCAAGCATCGAGTCATTGTGCCCGGCAGGACTTTCCAGTTCTACGCTAAGACAGTGCGCGACTACCCGGTCACCGGGTGCAAATGCGTTCACGCCGGGCCCCACGCGCAGAACTACGCCAGCAGCATCTGAACCCATGATGTGATAGGGCAGATCATGACGGACGCCATCAGGATGTGATTTGGCATAACGCTTCAAAAAACCAAATGTGGAAACTGGCTCGAAAATTGAGGTCCAGACCGTGTTGAAGTTAATACTTGATGCCATTACGGCGATGAGTGCTTCGCCGGGCGCAAGTTCAGGGATGGGGACGTCATCGATCTTGATGCTGCGCCTGGGGTCTTTATCCCAGGTATCCATTCCGGCGAACATTTCCTGATCCTCGGTGCGAATGAGTGCTGCACGGTAGGTGGAGGGAAGTTCCAGAGCCTCAAATGTTTCGCGATCGGCTTCAGATTCGATTGCATCGATGAAATTTTGCACCTTGGCATTAAACCAAAGAAATAAACTAAGCGCTAGTTCTCGAGATAAACACGCCGATTGTGAAAATGAGACCCAGTAGCCCCAAAATGAATAACTTGCGTGCTTTGCGAAACAGGGCAATCAACATGAGCGCTCCGAAAGCCCCAATGGCGATGGAGGCCCCCGGAGAACTCAGAACGTCAATTT
>Ga0247834_1000406_pt1 | contig 82489 bp, 62 predicted proteins | sample LaCruzMarch2015__8_FD_187118 | JGI IMG/M metagenome (GOLD analysis project Ga0247834, IMG submission 187118) | Freshwater microbial communities from meromictic Lake La Cruz, Castile-La Mancha, Spain - LaCruzMarch2015_12m | ecosystem: Environmental > Aquatic > Freshwater > Lake | place: Spain...
CAAGAGCTGGAACTCATGAGCCTGCGTCAAGCAGCCAACTTCTGACTGGAAAGCCGGATGCGGGAGAACCGCCTGTCCGGTTTGGAGGGAGGGGCGGCACGGTCAACGTGCCGTCCCTACCCCTATCGCCGGGCTGGCGGCCTGCGGGGCGTGCTGGTGGACCCGAGAGGTCAAAGACTTGGGCGGGAAAGCGGTCCTGGTGAGTCACAATCTCAACCTGTGGCTCCAATCAGGCAAAATGCCGGGCGAAGACCGTGAAAAGGCGGCCCGAAGGCAATTCCAGTGCGCCCGAAGCTAATTCCAGTAGCCCCGAAGGTCGTTTCAGTGCGCCCGAAGACAAGTCCAGTGGCCCCGAAGCTCGTTCCAGTTGGCCCGAGATGCATTCCAGTGGCTGTTTAGTCTCAATAAGCGCCTGTTTTGAGCTTCCGGCTGGGGGACCAGGACTGTAGATTGACTGGTCAGACTTTCCGTCTGACAGGTCGGAATCCTGGATTAGGTGGTCCGATGCTTGGCTCCAGGGGTGCTCGTTTTGGCCCGGGGGGTTAGCTTTTTGAACGGACAGTTTTGGGGGCTGCGATGCCCATTGACTCCTCACCCCAGCCCTCTCCTCGGGGAGGAGAGGGGGGACGTCGTTCGGTCTTTGATACTGCCGACCAAGCGACGGTCCCTCTCCCTCAGGGAGAGGCCAGGTGAGGGTGACGGTGCCCTTTTCCAGACAGCGTCGAAGAGCCCCTCCGCGCCCGGCAAACAAGAACGTCGATGGAAGCAGGCGAGAGACCGAACCCGCCGACAAGTCGGCTCCTGCGAAAGCGGTGACAAGTCCCCGCAATCCAAGGGCTTCGCCTCAGGCCTTGGCCCGTGGCTCCATGTCACTAAGCTGCATGTCCAGGGCGCGGCCGGAGATGAGGACTTCTTTAAAGGTGAGGCTGAGGGAGAGGATCATGAAGGTGAGGCTGATGCCGAAGAAGACCTGGCCGCCGGGTTGGGAATCGAAGAAGAGGAACATCATGCTGAGGGTGCAGGCGATGAGGCTGAGGACGCCGGCGGCCTGCATGTTGCGGATGAGGACGATGCGCTGGCGGAGGTTGGTGATCTGCGCCTCCAGCAGGCAGTCGTGGCTTTCCCGCCAGGCGGCGTGGAGGTTCCGGATGATGGTGGCCAGGGCGAGGAAGCGGTTGGTATAGGCCAGCATGAGCAGGGAGATGGCCGGGAAGAGCAGGGAAGGGGTGGCGAGGGGGATGTCTGGCAGCGGCATGGGGTGAGTTTAGGGCCAAGTTTGCCGGGAGGGAAACAGAGTCTTTGGTTGCCAAAGCGGCCGGGCCGAATCCTATGGTGGGGCATGGCAGACTCTTTTCCCCCAGCGATCGGCATCATCGGCGGCTCCGGCCTCTACGACTTTGAAGGTTTTGAAGGAAGGGAGGAGATCGAGGTGATGACGCCCTTTGGTGCGCCTTCGGATAAGCTGATCAGCGGTCTGTATGCGGGGCGGCGGGTGTTTTTCCTGCCAAGGCATGGCAAGGGTCACCGCATCCTGCCGACGGAGCTGAACCATCGGGCGAATATCTGGGCGCTGCGCTCCCTGAACGTGCGGTGGATCATCGCGGTGACGGCAGTGGGCAGCCTGAAGGCGGAGTATGAGCCGCGGGATGTGCTGTTGCCGGATCAGTTTTTTGACCGCACGAGCCGGCGTGAACATCACACGTTTTTCGGTCGCGGGATCGTGGGGCATGTGGCCTTTGCGGACCCGATCAGTGCGGGGCTGCGCGGGCTTTTGCATGAGGAGGTGCAGGCCCTGGGGGCGCGTGTGCACAACGGCGGGACGTATGTGAACATGGACGGCCCGGCTTTCTCCACGCGGGCGGAATCCAACGCGAACCGGCAGCTCGGCTTTGATGTGATCGGCATGACGAATCTGCCGGAGGCGAAACTGGCGCGTGAGGCGGAGATCGCGCTGGCCACGCTGGCGATGATCACGGATTACGATTGCTGGAAAACGGACGAGGAGCACGTGACGGTGGAGGCGGTGATGGCCCATGTGGCGGCGAATGTGGCGATGGCGAAGGCGGTGATCGCGAAGGTGATCCCCCGGATTCCAACCGTGGCCGATTGGCCCGAGCATTCTGCCTTGGATGGGGCTATCATGACGGACCGGAAGCTTTGGCCGGAGCCGGTGATCGAAGACCTGAAGCCCTTGATTGAAAGATTCATCTCAGCCTAACTAAAAACGCTTATGTCCCTGCCCGCCTCCGTTTCCCTTTCTGAAACCATCCCTGGTTATGCCATTCTAACCGTCAATCACGCGACTTGCACAGCCCGTGTTGCGCTGAATGGGGCGCATGTGATGGAGTGGACGCCTGCGGGTCAGACGCCGGTGCTTTACCTGAGCCCGCAGGCGGTGCTGGAGCCTGGGAAGCCGATCCGGGGCGGCATCCCCGTGTGCTGGCCTTGGTTCAATGCGCACCCGACGGATGCGACCAAGCCCATGCACGGCATCGCGCGCAATCGCCCCTGGACGCTGATGGAAGCGAGCGAGTCCGAAGAAGGCGTGAAGCTATCCTTTGTCCTATGCAGCGATGTGGGGACGCATGAGCTGTGGCCGTATGCGTTCGAGGCGCACCTGACGGTGCTGCTGGGGGCGAAGCTGGAGGTATCTTTGCAGACGGTGAACAAAGGCGACTGCGAGTTTGTGGTGGCCGAGGCGCTGCACACTTACCTGACCGTGGGGGACATCACCCAAGTGACGGTGAAGGGCCTGGCGGATACGGATTACCTGGACACGGTGGGCGAGCGCACGGTTCGGCATCAGACGGGTGACATCACCTTTGACCGCGAGGTGGACCGCCAATACGTGAGCACGGGCACGGTGACGGTGGAGGACCCGGCTTTGGGCCGCACTGTGGTGATCGAGAAAACGGGCAGCGGCACGACGGTGGTGTGGAACCCCTGGATCGAGAAGTCCAAGCGCCTGGCCGACCTGCCCGATGATGCGTTTCATGGATTCCTGTGCATCGAGGCGGCCAATGCGGGAGACGCCGCCGTGACCGTGGCACCGGGAGAGGCGCATGTGATTCAGACGGTGATTAGTCTTTAACCGGACAGTCATCCGGGGTGGCATTGTTTCTGCGACGTGGCATCATCCGCCCCTTTTATGACCCCTGACTGGACCCATTGGCAACCCGGCATCCTCGCCACCCTCATGTTCATCGTGGATGAGGAGAAAGAGCAGGTGCTCTTGATTCGAAAAAAGCGTGGTCTGGGCGCGGGCAAGATCAACGGCCCTGGCGGCAAGATGGACCCGGGAGAAACCTCCATGGAATGCGCCGTGCGCGAAACCCAGGAGGAGCTAGGAGTGACGGCACTGAACCCGGTGAAGCACGGAGAGCTATGGTTTCAGTTCGTGGACGGCCTGGCCCTGCACGTGGATGTCTTCCGCGCCACCGAATGGGAAGGTGAGGCGATTGAAACGCCTGAGGCCATCCCGCTGTGGACTTCCCTGAAGGCGCTGCCCTTTGAGGAGATGTGGGCCGATGACCGTTTCTGGCTGGCCGAGCTGCTGATCGAGAAGAAGCACTTCGTCGGGAAGTTCCTCTTCGATGATGACGCGATGCTGACGAACAAGATCGAGTGGGTTTAGCCAGCGAGGCGGATGGTTCGATGCTCGGCCTAACTGCCCGCAGGTTTGGCCGGTGCCGCAGGCGCCGCCGGTGCGGCTGCGGGGGGACTGGAGCTAGCAGACGAGGCCGCCGAGTCGCTCTTGGCCGCTGCTTTGTAGGAGTCACTGCGGTAGTCAGTGATGTAGAAACCGCTGCCTTTGAAGATCAATCCCGAACCGAGGCCGATCTTACGCTTCACAGGGCCGGCGCATTCAGCGATGGGGCAGTCCGTGAGGTGCGGGTCCTTCATGGACTGGCGGGTTTCGAACTGATGACCGCAGGTCTGGCATTCGTATTCGTAGGTGGGCATGGTGGGGGGCTTCCTTGGAAATCGAATCGGTTAAAGAGTTGGAATTCGGAGGGGGTGGAATGTATGTGGGATACGCTGCCGCCGTGCAAAGGGAAATTCACATTGGCCGTTTCCTAAAACGCCGCCTCAAGGTCTTGCAGCGTGCGGGTTTGCGGGACAGGTTGACCCTCCATGGAATCTGAAACCACCCCCCACCAGCTCACCGCCATCGAGGCCCGCATCCTGGGTTGCCTGATCGAAAAGGAGATCACCCTGCCGGACTATTACCCGCTGACTTTGAACGCCCTGGTTTCCGCCTGCAATCAGTCCACGAACCGTGATCCGATCATGAGTCTGGACGATGGCGCGGTGCAGCGGGCTTTGGAGAATATGAAGACGCGGGGCTGGGTCTTTCAGGTGACGGTGGTGGGGGCACGGGTGCAAAAGTTTCGTCACAATTTGAAGGGCAAACTGCCGCGTTTGGAAAAGCCGGGGACCTGTCTTCTCTCCGTCCTCCTCCTACGTGGTGCGCAGACTTTGGGGGAACTGCGGCAGCGGACGGAGCGGCTGCATACCTTTGCCGATTTGGAGAGTGTGGAGGCCGAGCTGACGAATCTGATCAGCTATCCCGAAGGCCCGGTGGTCGCCTGCCTGCCCGCAGGGCCGGGGCGGCGGGTGGCCCAGTATGCGCAATTGCTCAGCGGTGAGCCGAGCGGCCTCGCGCCGCAGGAGGAAATCGTCCAACCGACTGCGGCGGTGCCGCAAAACACGGCGGATCAAGAATGGAAAGAGCGCATGGAAATCGAGATCCAGTTGCTGAAATCGCAACTCGCCCGGCTGAAGGCCAGTCTCGGGCTGGAAGATTGAGAAGCCTGCCATCCCTGTTGACTGTCAGAGTGTAGGGCGCATTCTACAGCCGCCCCCGCGTTCTCTATGATTGCACCTCGTTCTTCAGGGTCTTTGATCCTGTCCCTCTGCACAGCCGCCTGTCTCGCCACCCACGCCGCTGATTTGACTTTGGCAGATGTGACGGACTTTGAGTCCCTGCAAAAACTGGCGGCTCAGTTGGCGCTGAAACCTTATCTGGCCCCTTCTCAGCAGCTCGATCCTTTTTTTGAGGGATTGAAATACGATGGCCATCGGCAGATCCGTTTCCTGGAGGACAAGGCACTCTATGGGGAAAACAAAGACTCTTACCGTGTCGAGTTTTTCCATCCGGGCTGGATGTTCAAAAAGCCGGTGGGCTTTTTCAATGTGGACGGGGTAACAACCTCCCAGGTGCCTTTTGATCGTGGACTCTTCGATTATGGCGAGCTGGAACTGCCGAAGGTGATCAAGAACCCTGAGGGTTATTCCGGCTTTCGTGTGCTGGCCCCGCCTGCTTTTCTGGGGCGGCGTTTTGAGTTCATGGTCTTCATGGGGGCCAGTTATTACCGCGCCGTGACTACGGAGCTGGGGTATGGCATCAGTGCCCGTGGTGTAGCGGTCAATACCATCGGGGGAAAGCCAGAGGAGTTTCCTGACTTCACGCATTTCTGGTTTCAAAAGCCGAAAGCGGGGGAGAAATACTTCCGTGTTTTGGCTCTGTTAAACGGTCCCAGCATCACGGGGGCTTATCAGTTCGATGCCGCACCTGGAAAGACGACGGACATGTTGATCAAGGCAACGCTGTTCCTGCGTCAGCCTGTGGAGATGCTGGGCATCGCGCCTTTCTCCAGCATGTTCTGGTTTGGCGAAAACAGCCATCCGAAGCCCTATGACTTCCGCCCTGAGGTGCATGATAGCGATGGCTTGCAGATCGAGATCAAGGACGGTCCTTCCATCTGGCGCCCGTTGGATGTGAGCCGGGACCTGCGCCTGAGTGTGTTTGAAACGGACAAGCTCAAGGGCTTTGGCCTCGGGGAGCGTGATCGCGACTTCAATAACTTCCAGGATTTGGAGGCCATGTATCACCGCCGCCCGGCCGTTTGGGTGGAGCCGATCAAAGGCTTCGGCAAAGGGTCCGTGGTGCTGGTGGAGCTGTCCACGGGAGAGGAAACCTGGGACAACATTGTGGCGATGTGGAAACCCGCCGATCTGCCCAAGACACCGACCGAGCCGCTGAACTTTGAATACCGCCTCGCCTGGCTGGAGGAACAACTGCCCGGACTCCTCTGCAAGGTGACGGATACCCGCCGTGGATTCGTCATGAAGAAGGACGATCACGAATACGTGGTGGATTTCACCAAGGGCGGTCTGAAACTGGACAAGCCTGCCGACTGGGTGCCTGACCTGGATGTAGTGGTCAGCACGGGCGAGGCCAAGGTGCTGGACAAGCGGGTGATGTTCAATCGTGAAACCGGCGGCTGGCGTGCCTTTTTCAAGCTGGACGTGCCGGATCAGACCAACCTCCTGGAACTCATGTGTGAGATGAAAGATGGGGACAAAGTGATCTCCGAGCGCTGGATGTATCAATGGCGGCGCTAAGTCTTTGAGTTTTCTGAGCCATGCTCAACTTTGTGCATGGCAGTTGCTTTACTGAAAATCGTATGCGCAAGATTCTCTACTGGTTAGCTTCGACGATGATTGCCGTTTTAGCAGCCGGGGCATCTGAACATGAAAAGATGTCCGGGTTGATAGGGAGTTATGAAACTTCCCTCGGCACGATGCCTGTGCATGAACCTTCACGGGCGGTGCTCCTGGGCATCGGCATTATGGCGATGGCTTACACTTATCAGCGCGCCTGGCAAAACATGAGACGAAAGGATTGATCACCACAGCAGGAGGGTGAAGGCGGCGCTATCTTTCACCGTTCCACCTGCGGGTGTGCGTGTGACTTGCTCAAACTGGGCGGCCCATTCACGGATGATTTTTCGTGCGGCGCTGTAGGGATTATAATCGTGGATGGAGAGGATGAGGGCGGAGCGGTTATGCTCGGCATCGGCAAACTCATAGATACTCTGCTTTTGCTCAGGGTCATAGACGCGTCCCTCGATGGCGATGTTTCCCTTCAGGGGTCGTCCCACCAAGGCCTCGGCACCCGGCACGGCAATGATATTGATGGCACGTCGGGTGATGCCTGCGCTGACCGCATTGGGGTTCAATTCGATCATGGCGAGCTCGAGGTTGAGGGTGTCCTTACCCGGGGCATCCACGATCTTGTAATGAGCTTTGGCTGATTTCTCAAAGGCCAGGGCAAATTGAGCACGGACATAGTCTGCCAGCTTTTTCGCCTCTTTCTGCCGCGACTTTTCCCGCACTTCCACGATGGAAAGGGGCCGGTTCATCGGGCGTAAATGGTCCAAGGAGACGGGGGCGATGTAGAGCTGCTTTTTCGCCTCGGCTTTCTTCCACACCTCGGGGGAGGGGTTGCGCCAGACTTTGAGAAAGGGATCGCGCTCTGCGTTGGTCTTTTTCAGTTCACCGGCATGAGTCAGAAAGGAGGAGGGCTTTGCCGGACCGGACTTGGCCAGACGCTGAAGTGAACCGCAGGAGGTCAGCACGAAGAGGATAAAGAACGAAAGGGAAATTTGGACAATCATTTCATGAGGAGTGATGGACGCATCGGCAAGGAATCGCTACGCTTCAGAAGATGAAAGCGCTGATTTGTTCCATTTACGTTATTCTTGCCGCCGTCAGTATTCCAGCGCAGGAGGCCGGATTCTCTCAGTTTGCCGCCGCTACGGTGCATCCTTTGGCCACGGATGCCGCGACGGCGGCCTATGCACGCGGGGGAAATGCCGTGGATGCGGCGGTGGCTGCCGGGCTGACTCTGGGCATCGTGGACGGTCATAACTCGGGCATCGGCGGCGGGTGTTTTTTGGTCATTCACGCGGCGGATGGCACCCTCAGCGCCATCGATGGGCGGGAGATGGCCCCGGCCAAGGCGCACCGGGATATGTATCTCATGGCGGGGAAGGTGAACGGTGAGGCCAGCAAGACAGGTGCCCTGGCCTCGGGTATTCCGGGGGTTCTGCGCGCCTATGATTTGGCCCTGAAAAAGCATGGCAAGCTGCCCCTGGCGGACCTTTTGCGGCCTGCGGCGGATCTGGCGGAAAAGGGATTTCAGATCGATGAAGTCTATGCGCGCAAACTGGCGGCGACGGCGGATAAGCTGCGTCTTTTTCCCGCCTCTGCGGCGATCTTTCTGAAACCGGATGGCAGCCCGCTGCAAAAAGGGGATACGCTGATTCAAAAAGACTTGGCGAAGACTTATCGCGCCATTGCCGAACATGGCCTGGGCTGGTTTTACGGCGGGGAATTTGCCCTAAAAACGGAGGCCTGGATGAAGGAGAACGGGGGCATCGCCACGGTGGCGGACTTTGAAAATTACAAGGCGGTGGAGCGGGAGCCGATCCGCTCCAGCTACCGGGGTTACGATCTCGTCTGCATGCCACCGCCCAGCAGCGGCGGGGTGCATGTGGCGCAGATTTTAAATATCCTGGAGCATTTCCCCATTCGCCATTTCCGCGCCAGCAGCCGCATCCATGTCGTGACGGAGGCGATGAAACTGGCCTTTGCCGACCGGGCGCACTGGTTGGGTGATCCTGACTTTGCCCCGGTGCCGCGCGGACTGGTGGATAAGGCGTATGCGGCGGAATTGGCCAAGAAGATCAATCTGGATCAAGTCACCCCGGTGCCGTCTCATCACCTGCCGCCGCGCTGGGAAGGGGATATCTTTGGCAAGCACACGACGCATCTTTCCACAGCCGATGCGCAGGGCAATTGGGTGGCGCTGAATCAGACGATCAACACCGCCTTTGGTAGCAAGGTGGTGATTCCCGGAACCGGGGTGCTGCTCAATGATGAGATGGATGACTTTGCCGTTCAGCCGGGGGTGCCCAATGCGTTTAAGCTCATCGGTGCCGAGGCCAATGCTATCGCCCCCGGTAAAAGACCGCTTTCCAGCATGAGCCCGACCTTGGTCTTTCAAGACGGACGACCGCTGCTGACCGTGGGGGCTGCGGGTGGGCCGACGATCATCACGCAGACGCTGCTGCTGATCAGCAGGGTGATCGATGACGGACTGGGGCCGAACGCCGCCTTGGCTGAGCCACGGTTCCATCACCAGTGGAATCCCGATGAGTTAAAGATCGAGACGTCGTTTGATGCCGCTACCCTTCAACGGGTGAAGGCCATCGGTCATCGGTTGGATGAGTCGCCGGGGTTTGGGGCCTGTCAGGCGATCCTTTGGGATGCCGAAAGGAAGCTTTTGCTGCCTGCGCATGATCCTCGCGTGCCGGGGAAAGCCGCCGGATTGTGAGTGATCTTTCCGTTCCCATGGAGTCCAAGCTGCCCAATGCTGTCAATACGGCCTTCACCGTCCTGGATGAAGCGGAGGACTACATTGTCGTGGATAAGCCCGTGCCTTTGCAGGTGCATCCCAGCACACCCAACGGCAGTTGGACTCTCTGGCATGGTCTGAGTGAACTCCTGGCCTATGAACTGGCCAATGGCGGGCAGATTTCCATCATCAATCGGCTGGATCGTGAGACCAGCGGCACCGTGCTTGTGGCCAAGAACCAAGCGGCGGCGAGGCGCTTTGGCATCGCCATGCAGGAGCGGCGAATTCACAAAACCTATCTGGCCATCGTCCATGGGTGGCCGGACTGGGAAACCTTGGATTTACAGGCACCCATCCTGCGCAAAGGCGAGGTCGCGCCATCACCCATCTGGGTCAAACAACAAGTGCATCCAGACGGGGCACCCTGCCAGACACGGTTTCGGCTTTTGAAAACGGTGCGGCATCCTGAAGCCGGGGCCTTGGCATTGGTGGAGGCGTCTCCCGTCACCGGGCGTATGCATCAGATTCGTGTTCACCTGGCCCACCTCGGACATTCCATTTTGGGAGATAAAATCTATGGTGCCGATGAGCGCTGTTACCTCGACTTTATCGAGACGGGTTGGACCCCCGATTTGCAAAGGCGGCTGTTGTTTTCCCGGCAAGCACTGCATTCGCATTCCCTGGAGGTGAATACCGAGGATTTCCATCAGGTCTGGAAGGCACCATTACCCCCGGAGATGTCCGCTTGGGTGGATTGAGGGGATCGCTTAGCGGGCAAACAAAAACCCGTGAAGCACAGGGCACTTCACGGGTTTTGAAGTTGGTATGGATTACTTGCTGTTCTCCGCAAACTGCGCGTCGAAGATGATCTTCGAAGGCGGGAAATCGAGCTTCTTCACGAAGGCGGCGGACTCGGTGGCACCGAATTCGCGGTCCATCGCGCCGTCTTCCCACTCGACGCTGAGCGGACCGCCGTATTCGATGTCGTTGAGGGCGCGGATGATCTTCTCGAAGTTGATGTTGCCACGGCCCACGGACTTGAAGTCCCAGTAACGGCTCGGCTTGTGGAAGTCCACATGACCACCGAAGACGCCGGCGTCCACGCCCAGGTTCCAGGCCACGTCCTTCATGTGCACGTGATAGATGCGGTCGCTGAACTTGTAGAGGAACTTCACATAATCCACGCCCTGATAGCCGAAGTGGCTCGGGTCATAGTTGAAGCCGAAGGCTGGGTGATAATCCACGGCCTGGAGGGCGCGCTCGGCACTGGCGATGTCAAAGGCGATCTCGGTGGGGTGGACTTCCAGAGCGAAGCGGACGCCAAGTTTCTGGAACTCGTCGAAGATGGGAATCCAGCGCTTGGCGAAGTCCTTGTAACCCGCGTCGATCTGGCCGGGCAGATTCGGCGGGAAGGAATAAACGAGGTGCCAGATGGAGCTGCCGGTGAACCCGTTCACGACGTTGACGCCGAAACGCTTGGCGGCATGGGCGGTCTTGATGATCTCTTCCGCCGCACGCTGACGCACGCCTTCCGGGTCGCCATCGCCATAGATGTAAGGAGGCAGGATCTGGGCGTGGCGGGGATCGATGTTGTCGCACACGGCCTGGCCCACGAGGTGGGTGGAGATGGCATGGCACTGGAGACCGGCGGCCTTCAGCGCGGCGCGCTTGGCATCGCAGTAGGCCTGGTCGGCCTTGGCGACTTCGAAGTGGTCGCCCCAGCAGGCGAGCTCGACGCCGTCATAACCAAAGGACTTGGCTTTTTGCAGGATGGTGTCGAATGACATGTCGGCCCACTGGCCGGTGAAGAGTGTGACGGGTCTGCCCATGGGAATTGTGAGGTTCAGGTTCGGGTTGAGGAATGGGGTCGAAAAAAACGACGCGGGCCGATTCTCTTTAGCCTGCGGGGATTGGCAATCGAAATGTCACCGGCAGGCGCTTTCTGCCATGTGCATTCCCGATAGCGCGCGGTGCGTAAATGGGCTTCCCAGCGGGCGTTGTTATCGCATAGCATCCTTACAACCATGAAGCGTCTCCTCCTTGCAGCAGCCCTGCTTTCGTCATTCAGCCTCACGCTTTCGTCCCTGGCGGCGGAGCCTTTGCGCGTCTTCATCCGCGCCGGGAAGAAATCGCACGCGCCCGGCGCGCATGATTTCCCGCAGTTTCTCAAGGACTGGGTGCCGATGCTCAATGAACGCGGGGCCAAGGCGGACGGCGGGCTGGAATTTCCCACCAAGGCGCAGCTCGATCAAACCGATGTGCTGATCCTGCACGCGCAGGAGGCGGGCAACATCCAGATCGGCGAGCAGCGGAAGAACCTCATGGAGTTCCTGCAACGCGGTGGCGGGCTGGTGGTGATCCATGCGGCGGCGGTTTCTCGCGATCATGACTGGTTCAAGACGATCATCGGCGGGTCCTGGAACTTCAGCCGCACGAAGTGGCTGGAGGCCCCGATGAGCCTCTACTTCACCGACCACGAAAACCCCATCACGAAGGACATCACCAACTTCGACCTGGATGACGAGATCTACTATGACATGGATATGCTGCCGGACGTGAAGATCCTGGCCGCCGCCTACACGCCGAACGCCATCGACACTGGCGGCAAAGGCAACAAGGAGGCCCAGCAGCGCGCCGCCGAAGCCGTGGCGAAAAAGAAAGGCGTCAACATCTATGACATCCAGCCGCAGATGTGGACCTATGAGAAGGACAACTACCGTGCCTTCACCTGCATCCCCGGCCACTGGTATAAAAACTTCAGCCATGTCGGCCTGCGCACAGCCATCCTGCGCGGCATCGCCTGGGCCGGGAAGCGTGAAAACGTGGATGAACTCTGCAAGCCGGACGAACTCGGGGATGCTCTTCGTTATGCCGAAGGCGGCGTGCCTCGTCCCCAGGACCTGCCCAAGGAGCTGGAGGTGCATCCTGAGTTTGACCTGACCCTGGTCGCCTCCGAGCCGCTGATCAACAAGCCCATGAACATTGACTGGGATGAAAAAGGCCGCCTCTGGGTGGTGGAGACACCGGAGTATCCGAACGGTCTGCGTCAGGCCAATGTGGAGGCCTGGAAAGACTCCGGCTCCATCAAACCGGGGCAGTATGAGCGTGAGCCGCTGGACCGTGTTTCCATCCTCACGGATACCGATGGCGACGGCGTCATGGACAAAAAGACCATCTTTGCCGACAAGATCGAACTGGCCACCAGCAGTGTGTTTTACAAGAACGGCGTCATCGTCTGTGCCGCCCCTGACATCTGGTTCTTCGAAGACAGCGATGGTGATGACAAGGCCGACAAACGCACCAAGATTTACACCAACCTGGGCAACCGTGACACCCATGCCGTGATCAACAACATGCGCTGGGGCCTGGACGGCTGGGTTTACGCAACTCATGGTTATTCCAGCACGGAAGATGCGAAGTCAGGAGACGGCAGCAAAGGCTTCGGTCCCATCGGTGCCGGGGTCGTCCGCTTCAAACCGGACGGCAGCGCCATCGAGCAATACGCCTCCCGTGGCGGCAATACCTGGGGCCTCGACATCACCTGGGACGGCCAGGTTTTCTACACGCAGCCGACCAGCGGCAATCACTTCATCCACGTCGTCCTGCCGGAATACGTGCTGGCCAAGGGCAAGCTGCCAGGCGTGATGGGCACGAACGGCATGCTGCCAAAGGAGCCCACCTATCCGGCCATGCATTGGGAAAAGCAGGCCTATGTGCAGATCGACCAGGTGGGCAGCTACACCGCCGCCGCCGGTTGCGCCATCTATGAAGGCGGGGCCTGGCCGGAGAAATGGAACTACGGCTACTTCACCACCGAACCCACGCTGAACATTGTCAGCCACTTTCAGGTCGAACCCGATGGCGTCACGTATAAAGCCAAGCGCGAGCCTGGTTGCGAGCAGACCGAGTTCATCCGCAGCAGCAACCTCTGGTTCCGGCCCATTGAGGTCCGGGTCGGTCCTGACGGCGCGCTTTATGTCGTGGACTTCTGCAACCAGGCCGTGATTCACAACGACACCCGCGGCCCTACTCATGGTCCTGCGAATGCCGCCGTGCGACCTGATCGCGACCATTATTATGGCCGCATCTGGAAGGTGCAGCACAAGCAGGCTAAGAAGGTGGAGGTGGTGAAACTGGAGAGTGCTGACTTGAAATCTCTCGTGAAAACCGCCGCGCTAGCCGAATCGAAGCAGCAACGGGCTCAAGCATGGAGAAAGGTAATCACCGAGTTCCCGCAGGAAAAACTTTTTGAGGCGCATGGTGCACTGGGCATAGAGATGCTGGATAACAAGAGTCCTGAGGAAGATCGGATGAAAGTCTATAAGCTGTTCTTCACCGAAGAGAGCAAAATCTCATGGGGAGCAGCCGCAGCCAGTGTCATGTCGGGACGTGAGAAGATTCCAGGCGAAGAGAATCTTGACCGATCCCACACAGAGATGATCAGGCAATATTTGGAAACAGAAGGAACAACTCCAACCCCACGTGAAATAATAGGTCTTTCTGGAATGGTGGATGCCAAAGTGCGAGCAGGATTACTCAAGCTGTATCCAAGACTTGGAGATGACTGGTCAAGGTCTGCCGTTATCTCTGTGCTATCGGATCAATCGGCAGATGCGGTTATTGATTGCCTCAAAATCGATTCATCAGAAGCTGTTGCTTCAATAGTCACAGCGCTTTTGCCGTCGCCAAACACACTCAAAGATACAGCTAAGTTACTCACAGCTTGTGCCAACTCCGATGCGAAGGCCGATCCGGTGAAGAACGCCATTCTTCGCGGCATCGCCCAGGAGATGAATGAAGCTCCCACGCTTACCCCCGCAGTCACCGATGCCTTGAAGAAACTCCTCGCCCAGCCTGCTCTTGCCTCTGCGACACTGCCGCTCGTCACCAAGTGGGATAAGGACGGCGTGCTCGCCAGCGAGGTCAAAACTCAGATCGACAAGCTCAGCGCAACGCTTTCTGACACTGCCGCTCCCGTCGAGGCCCGAATCAATGCCGCGAAGGGTTTGATCGCCGTGGGAGGCGCGAGTGCAGGCATTGGTGTCCAGCCTCTAGGCGCTCAGGAAACACCTGATGTTCTGGTTTCAAGCATCATCGAAGCTCTTGACGAAAAAGGCGAGGTCAAGGTTCTCGTGGGGGTTTTGGGTAGGCTAAAGCCTATACACCAACAATTAGCCTTCGAAGCCATCCTCAAGCGCCCGGAAGCCTCCCGCGCACTGCTGGATGCGGTGGAAGCAGGCAGTATCGACCGTGCGATCTTCGCCCCTGGCGATGTCGCACGTTTGCGCTCGCATCCGAACAAAGGCATTGCGGGACGGGCTAACAAATTGTTTAAAATCAATAATGCTGCCAAGGATGCCATCATTGCGAAGCTCCAGCCGGAGGTGGAAAAGCCGGGCAACATCGCCAATGGCAAGATGCTCTTCACCGCTGCTTGCGCCGTGTGTCATAAGCTGGGTGACATCGGCGTCGCCGTCGGTCCGCCGCTGGATGGCATGGGCGCGCATGGACCTGCGGAACTGCTGATCCACATTGTGGACCCGAACCGCGAGGTGGACCCGAGTTTCTGGGCCTTCAACGTCACCACGAAAAAGGGCGAAGTGCTTCAGGGTGTGGTCACCAGTGAAAACACTGCCACGGTCACGCTGGCTACGCAGGTGGGTGTGCGGGAGATCGCGAAGACGGACATCGACAAACGCGAAAACACCCGCCGCAGCCTGATGCCGGAAGGTTTGGACGGCCTCGGTGCCGAAGGTCTGCGGGACATCCTGGCCTTCATTGTCGGCGATGCGGCGAAGCATTTCCGCATCCTGAATCTGGCGGAAACCTACACCGCCGACAGCCGTGGCGGTGTCTTCGCCGGACCTGCACCTAACCAAGGACGTGTCAGGCTGAACAAGTTCGGCAACGTGCAGATTCAGAGCGTGCCCTTCTTCATCCAGCAGCCTGAAAAAAGCGCCACGGGGGCCAATCTCATCGTGCTGAAAGGCGGCCCGCCGAAGAGCCAGAGCCAAACTTTCCCGCAGCGCGTCGAGGTGCCCGTGAATGTGGCGACGAAGCGCCTGCAACTGCTCAGCGGCATCTCCGGCTGGGGCTTCCCCGCCGTGAGGCAAGAAGTGGCCGCGCTCAAGGCCACTGTGGTCTATGACAGCGGTGAAAAGGAGGAATTCAGCCTGCTCAACGGCGTGCATTTCTCCGACTATGTCCGCAACGTCGAAGTGCCCGGTTCCAAATATGTGGAGGGCCTGACCGACGGCCAGCAGATGCGCCTTCTGACCCTCGAACTGACGAAGAAAGGCATCGCCAAAACGCTGATCCTCGAAACCCCTGACAACAGCCCAACCGTTCCCGTCATCGCTGCGATCACCGCTGACATCGAAGGCAAAGGACCGCCTCCTGGCAGCACGGACACCTCCTCCCGTCCACCTCCCGCGCCCCGGCCGCAGGATGAGGCGAAGAAGGGTAAGGGCAAAGGGAAAGGCATGGCCAAAGGTCCCCCCGAGCCTCTGCCTTTAACCGGCCCCAAAGAAGGCGGCAAAGGCGATGGTCCTCTGGTCCCCACGACGGCCCCGCAATGGGAAGCGGGCAAGACCAAGGTGCTGGTCATCGGGGGAGGTTCATCGCATAACTTCGCCACCTTCTTTGGCACCACGGATGTGGCCACGCTGAAGGCCGCAGGTTTCTCTGTGCATTACACCGAAGACCGCGACCAGGCCACCTCCGAACTCGCGAACGCGGATGTCGCGGTCATCAGCGTGAACCGCAAGTTCTTTGACACGGCGGCCTATCGCAAGGCGCTGATGGACTTTGCCGCAGCAGGCAAAGGCATCCTCATGTTTCACCCAGGCACCTGGTATGGTTATGCAGGCTGGCCTGAACTGAATGCCCAGATCGTCGGAGGTGGAGCCCGTGGGCATGACAAGATCCACCCCTTTGAGGTGAAGACCGTGAAAGCCCATCCCATCCTGGAAGGCGTGCCTGCCAGCTTCACCGTCGAGGACGAGCTTTACTACGTGAATGCCGAGCCTGAAAAGACCCCTCCCGGCACCGCTGAAATCGAAGTGCTGGCCGAGACCAGTCCCAGCGACAAGTTCAACAAACCGCACCCCAGCGTCTGGATCACCAAGCATCCGACAGCGCGCGTGGTGGGCATCGCCCTCGGGCATGATGAACGTGTGCATGACCTGGAGGCGTTTAAAAAGCTGCTCAGCAATGCCGTGAAGTGGGCGAGCGGGAAGTGATACACGGGGAGTGAGGGCTTCTAGCCCTCATGTGAGGCCAGGATCAACGCAGTCGCGGGACAGGCGGCCTCACTCCTTGGTGCGCTCTCGGCATCGGCTTGTGAAAAGGGTTCACCTGAGCGATGGGTGCCCATGCGCTTCGATGCCCACCGCGAACTCAGCTTCCGCCTGAAAGACGGCACGCCTCTGGGGGTGCGTTCCATCCGGCCGGAGGACCGGGACTTCATCGCGGAGGCTTTCCGCAGGCTGTCGCCGGAGTCGCGTTACTTTCGCTTTTGGACTCGGGTGCGGGAGCTCAACCCGCGCTTGATCGATGAGATCTGTTCACCGGATCAAAAGGACCATGTGGCCTGGGTGGCGCGGCATCAGACCCGCGATGACATTCCCGGCATTGGCGGGGCTTCCTTCTGGCGTTTAAAGGACGATCCTCAGGCCGCTGAAGTTTCCTTCACCGTGGCCGATGAATTTCAGGGCCGGGGTGTGGCGACCCTTTTGCTGGCGGTGATCTGGGAGCATGCGCTGACCCTCGGCATCACCCGGTTTGTCGGGCATGTGCTGCATGAAAATGTGTCCATGCGCGCCTGGTGGGATGCGCTGGGGGCCATGGAGCAGGAGGCCCCGCGCCACTGGCTGACCACGCTGATCCTGGATGAGTCCCTTTTAGAAACCAATCACGCGGGAAACAGCCTGCGTGCAAGGCTGGCGGAGGTCAGGCAGGGCATGATGAATGAAGAAATCGTTTTGAAGGATTGACCCTCAGTCACGTTTCTGTCTTTCTCTCCGCCGTGACTCCCGAATCCATCAACCTCCTCTACCTTTCCGTCGCCGCAGTCGCCGTTTTGATCATCCTGATCGCCTGGCTGCGCATGAATGCTTTCCTGGCCCTTCTCATGGCGGGCCTGGTCATCGGTCTGGGGTCTGGCATGGGGGCGGCGAAGGCCATGGGCTCCTTTCAGGATGGCATGGGTGCGACCCTCGGCGGCATCGCCGGTGTGCTCGGTTTGGGCACCATTTTGGGCGGGCTTCTAGCGGCCTCCGGTGGGGCTGAAGTTTTGGCCAAGGAACTCATCCGCCTCTTCGGTCCGAAGCGTGTTCATTGGTGCCTCATGGTGCTGGCCTTGTGCATCGGCCTCACGACCTGGTTCGCCGTGGGTCTCGTCATGCTGGTGCCCATTTTGGTGACGCTCGCCCGTGAGACGAAGGAGCCGTTTTTGAAACTGGCCATCCCGATGCTGGCGGTGCTGTCCATCATGCACGGGGTCATGCCGCCGCATCCCGGACCGGTCGTGGCGCTGGATGCCCTGGGTGCGGATCTGGGCAAGGTCCTGCTTTGGGGCCTGCTCGCCGCCGTGCCTGTGGCCGCTGTTTCCGGACCGATCTTCGCGCGCTGGGCCGTGAAACATGTCACGGTCGAGACGCCTGAACCTCCGCCGGTGGACCCAACATTGGCGGCACGTCCGAAGCCCTCGCTTTTCATCACCAGTGCGGTGCTGGCCCTGCCCATCCTGCTGCTGCTCAGCCAGACCATCGCCGAGCTGTTCTTTGACAAAACCCACCCCGTGCGTGCTGTCACCGCTGTGATTGGAAACCCCACGCTGGCCCTGGGCATCTCGGTCATCTTTGCCGGCATCGTCTTCCGCTTCAGCAAGGTGGAGGCGCTGAAGATCGGTGAAAAAGCCATCGCGGCTGTCGGCATGACCTTGCTTGTGGTCGGTGGTGGTGGCGGCTTCAACCGCGTGCTGCGAGATTGCGGAGCTGCCGATGCGATTGGTCAAATGGCCTCCGCAGCCCATCTGCCGCCGCTCGTGTTTGGCTGGGTCTGCGCGGCTCTGGTGCGTGTGGCCACAGGCTCCGCCACGGTGGCCATCACGGCGGCGAGTGGACTGGTGGCCCCGCTGGTCATTGGCAATCCGGATGTGAACCCGGAGCTCGTCGTCGTCGGCATCGGCTGCGGTTCCTTGTTCCTCTCGCATCTCAATGACGCCGGTTTCTGGATCGTGAAGGAAACGCTCGGCATGACTGTGGGGCAGACGCTGCGCACCTGGACGGTAACGGAGACGCTGGTCGGCATCACGGGCCTGTTTGTGGCCTGGGGCCTGGACATGGTGTTTTAACAGCGTCCGCATCATATCATTTCACCGTCAAAGCGTCGCAAGCGCGCCACAGCATCGCCTGCAAGAAAGGGCGATTGGGGGCGCATGACACGGAAGATCGATTTCGGAGACCACGCCCACCGCTGCCTGTTTCGGAACGACTGCGTGCAGGCGCATCTGGTCGGGTTGAAAACGGAATGCCCCTGTTTTGAGGCCTGCTTCCCGCAGGATGCCACGGTCATCATCACCTTTGGCGAGGCGAGCGTGCGAGTCGCCGGCCATGAGCGCCAGCTCAATGCGGGGGATCAACTGGAGGTGCCCCACGCCAGCCCCATGCGGCTTTTCAGCACCAGCGAGGCCGATGTCATGCTGCTGCTGAAACCCCGGGCGGCGTAGCCAGGTCTTTCTGCGATTGCGCAAGCCACCGACAAAAGGGGACAAGCGGCAGCGGGTCGTCGGCCGGTTTTGTCTCCATACTCTGACCTGCCATGAAAAAAGCCCCTCTTCTCCGCCTCTTGCTCCTTTCCCTCTGCCTGGCCGGGTCCGCCCTGCACGCGGAAGAACCCGACAACAAGAACAAGAACATGAACACGATCTGCCCCATCATGACCGAGGACGATGCGGATGAGGAGGCCAGGGTCAGCTACCAGGGCAAGGACATCTTTTTCTGCTGCAGCCCCTGCGTGAAGCAGTTCAAAAAAGAGCCTGAATACTATGTGGCTCTGTTTCAGGAGATGAAGAGCGTGCCTGCGGTGCAGGATCTCAAGGTGTCCCCGGACATCAAGCTGCTGGAACAGCGTTACTGCCCCTTCAGCGACAAACGCCTCGTCGGTCCGGCCTCGCCCTCCGCTGAATACAAGGGCGTGAAGGTCTATTTCTCCAAGCCCGGCCATCTCAAGACCTGGGAGGCGGACCCGGACAAGTATGCGAAGGAAGCCGTGGCCAAGGGCCTGCTGCCCCAGCTCAAAGGCAAAGTATAACCAATCATCCAACAAAAAAACGAACAATGAAAACCATGATCCGCACCCTCTTCGCCTCCCTCACGCTCGGCGTGATCAGCCTCACTCCCGCCATCTCCTCCGCCCACTCCGTGTGGATCGAACCGCTGCCCGACGGCCAGCTCTGCGTCCGCTTCGCCGAATGGGGCGAGGATTATGAAACCTCCCCGGGACATCTCGATTCCTTCGCTGCGGTCAGCGGCTGGGCCCTGGATGACAAAGGCGCACCGGAGATCTTCCAGGTCACCAAAAAGAGCGACCAGTTTTTCCTGGAGAAAGCCAGCGCCGCCAAGCCCGCCTTTGCCCAGGCACCCTTCACCGTGCGCAAGCTGCATGAGGACAAGCCCGCCCGCGCGCCCATCTTTTACTGCCGCTGGCAGCCTGAAGGCGCCGGAGCCGGGACACCGGCCATGACCATGGATATCGTGCCCACGGACAAGCTGGGTGAAGCGCGGGTGTATTTCCGTGGCAAACCGCTGGCCGATGTGGAGATAGGTCTGCATGCCCCGGCCACCGATGAGAAGAAGCTGAAGACCGATGCCGAAGGTTATGTGCGTGTGGAGGACCTGTCCAAGCCCGGCCCTTACCTTCTCACCATCGCCCGTTATTCGGAGGAGCTTCCCGGCTTCTTCAACGGCGTGCCCTATGCCATCACCAGCCACAGCGCTTCGCTGTATTGGGTCGTGAAGGCGAAGTAATTTTATTTTCCTTCCGCCTCTTCACCTTTTCTAAAGGTTGGCGGCGCACAGTGCGGCCAGGTCAGACGAATGACCTGTGCCGCATGAAGACTTTCAGCCCCTCCTTTTTTCTGATCCGCCTGCCGGGACTGGCTGCGGCGGTCTGGCTCGTTTCCTGCACCTCGGTCAAGCGGCATGAGGGCACCTTTGAGCTGCCGGGGGCCTGGAAGGGAAAGAAGTCCTCCGTGGCTCCGCTGGATACCGCCGCGCTCTCGCGCTGGTGGCAGCGCTTCAATGACCCGGTGATGAACCAGCTCATCGCTGGCGCGTTGCAATCCAGCCCGGACATGCGCACCGCGCTGTCCCGGGTGGACGAGGCGCGGGCGCGGCGAGGAGTGGAAAAGTCCACGCTGTTTCCCACGATCAGCACCGGGGCCTCAGGCCGGGGCGAGCGGTCCGACAGCAAACTGACGGGCCTTTCCAACAGCGAGGCCTACGGGGCCTCCGTGGACATGAACTGGGAGGTGGATCTCTTTGGCAAACTCCGCCAAAACCTGAAAGCGGCCTCGGCGGATCTGGCGCAGACCACGGAGAACTATTATGGAGCCCAGGTCACCCTGGCGGCTGAAATGGCGGAGGCGTATGTGGACCTGCGGACCTCCGAGGCCCAACTGGAAGTGTATCAACGCAATCTCTCCACCCGGGGTGACACGGTGCAGATCACTCGCTGGCGCGAGCAGGCCGGCGAGAGCACCACCTTTGAGACCCAGCAGGCGGCCAGCACGCTGGAGCAGGCACGCGCCACGATCCCCAGTTTGAAGCAGTCCATCGCCCAGACGAAAAACCGCCTGGCCCTGCTGTCCGGTCAGACTCCGGGCGCCCTGGATGCCCTGCTTTCCAAACCCCGCCGCGTGCCCCAGCCGCCGTCCATGCTGGCGACTGGCATTCCCGCCGAAACCCTGCGTCAGCGTCCCGATGTGCGGGCTGCCGAGCGCGGGGTCGAGGCCGCCATCGCCCGCACCAAGTCCGCCGAGCGGGAGCGTTATCCCACGCTGAGCCTCAGTGGTTCCCTGGGCGTGGATGCGCTCAAGTCGAGCAGCCTTTTCTCCCCGGAAGTCGCCGCCGCCAGCATCGCGGGAAACCTGGCCGCACCCATCTTCAATGCAGGCCGCATCACCCAGACGATCAACATCCAGAGCGCGCAGGAAAAGCAGGCCTTTATCGCTTATGAGGCCGCTGTTTTACAGGCCCTGTCGGAAGTGGAAAATGCGCTCATCGCGGTGAGCCGCACCTCGGAGCGCTTGCAGACCCTGAACAGCGCCGTGGCCTCGGCCAGGGAGGCCGCCACGCTGGCTGCGCAGAGTTATGAGGCCGGCCAGGTGGACCTGCTCCAGGTGCTGGATACACAGCGCACCCTGCTCAGCCTGGAGGAGCAGCAGACCCTCACCGTCAGCGACCGCACCAGCGCCCACATCCAGCTTTACAAGGCCCTCGGCGGCGGCTGGTCGCCGGGTTGATCCTTCATTTCTCTTCACTCCCCCCAACGTTATGGAATCACAGATCGCCACACCGCCCGATGACCTGGGCATCCTCATCGGCAGCACCCAGACCACTCATCCGCTTCGGTGGATGCTCTGGCTGGCAGGTGCCGCCATCGTTTTATCCGCCGCCTGGTTTGTCTGGGATCGCACCCACGAACCTGCCGCCCCACCCTCCGCCTTTGTCACCGAGCCGCTGGAGCGTGGGGAGATCAGCCTAACAATAACCGCGACAGGAAACCTGGAGCCGACCAATGAAGTGACTATCGGCAGTGAACTCTCCGGCACGGTCTCCGAGGTGTATGTGGACATCAATGACCGTGTGACCAAGGGCCAGTCCCTGGCCAAGATCGAAGTCCGCCGCCTCGCCCAGCAGACCGACAGCAGCCGCGCGGCGCTGAACTCGGCGAAGGCCAAGGTGAACCAGGTGCAGGCCACGCTTCAGGAAAACGAGGCTTCTTTATCCCGTCTCCGGGAGCTGCATAAACTCAGCGGTGGCCGCACACCATCCAAGGCCGACATGGTCACCGCCGAGTCCTCCGTGGCCCGTGCCAAAGCCGATCTGGGCAGCGCCGAAGCCTCCGTCCTGCAGGCGGCGGCGGATGTGAAGGCCAATGAAAACGATCAGGCCAAGTCCATGATCATCTCGCCCATCGACGGCATCGTTTTGACCCGCAGCCTGGAGCCTGGGCAAACCGTGGCCGCCAGTTTCACCGCGCCCGAGCTTTTCATCATCGCGGAGAACCTGGAGCACATGAAGCTGAAGGTCGCGGTGGCGGAGGCGGACATCGGCCGCGTGGAGAAAGGGCAGGAGGCCACCTTCACCGTGGATGCCTGGCCGGACCGGTCCTACACCGCCACAGTGACGAAGGTGTCCTTTGGCTCCGCCGTGACGGACAACGTGGTCACTTATGAAACCGAACTGGAAGTCTCCAACAAAGACCTCAGCCTGCGTCCGGGCATGACCGCGACAGCGGACATCCGCGTGGCGGAGCGGGAGGAGGTGCTGGTCGTGTCGAACGCCGCGCTGCGCTTCACGCCGCCTTCCGCCAGCCCCGATGCAGACAAAGGCGGGGAGAAGAAATCCTTTGTGCAAAGCCTGATCCCGCGTCCCTCCCGCCGGGGTGGTGGCGGCGGACCCGGTGGCCGTGGCGATGAGGCCCCGGTGCCGAAAAAGACCACTGGCCAGGCGCGGATCTGGGTGCTGCGTGACGGTCGTCCTGTCGCCATGACCGTGAGCACCGGTCTCACCGATGGACGCCACACGGAGATCACCGGCGAAGGCGTCACCGAGGGACTCGCCATCATCACCCGTGCCAATCCGGTCATCCCATGAGCACGCCCACCCCTACCTTGATCCAACTGCGCGGCCTGACCAAAACCTACGGTCAGGGAGACGCCGCCTTCCAGGCATTGCGCGGCATGGACCTCCAGATCCAAAAGGGTGAATTCGTCGCCGTCATGGGTCCCAGCGGTTCCGGCAAATCCACGCTGATGAACCTGCTCGGCTGCCTGGATACACCCACCTCCGGGAACTACCTTTACCAAGACATCGCGGTGGAGACCTTGAATGCCGACCAGCGCTCCCTGCTGCGCCGTCATGCGCTGGGTTTCATCTTTCAGGGTTTCAACCTTTTGGCCCGCACCAGCTCCGTGGAAAATGTGGAGCTGCCCCTGGTCTATCGCGGTTTGTCCAAAAAGGAACGCCGTGAGCGTGCGCGTGAGGCGCTGGTCTCCGTGGGATTGCCGGACAAAATGCGCAACACCCCCGCCGAGCTTTCCGGCGGCCAGCAGCAGCGGGTGGCCATCGCCCGCGCCATCGTCACCCGGCCCAGCACCTTGTTTGCCGATGAACCGACGGGCAACCTGGACACGCGCACGACGGATGAGATCATGGAGCTGCTGCGGCGGCTCAATGAAGACCGGGGCATCACCGTGCTGATGGTCACCCATGAGGATGACGTGGCCGCCCATGCCAAACGCATCGTGCGGGTCAAGGACGGCCTCATCGAGTCCGACATCCGCTCCAAAACCTAACCTGCACTTTTATGCTCTGGAATGCCTTCTCCATCGCCCTGCGCGAGATCCGCCGCAATCTCATGCGCGCCTTTCTGACCGTGCTGGGCGTCATCATCGGCGTGGCTGCCGTGATCACCATGGTCACGCTGGGCCAGGCCACCACCCAGGCAGTGAAGAACCAGATTTCCAACCTGGGCAGCAATCTTTTGGTGCTGCGTCCGGGCATGGGATTCGGCCCGCGCTCCGCCTCCGCCGGGGTGCCGCATTTCACCCAGACGGATGTCCAGGCCATCGAGGACCAGGTGCCAAACATCGCCGCCATCGCCCCGGTCAGCAGCGCTTCCCTGAGCACCGTGTATCTGCAAAATGCGCGCAAGACCTCCATCACCGGGACCACGCCGCCTTACTTTTACATCAATAAATGGACCCTGGCCGACGGTCGCCTTTTCAATGAAGCCGACTACCGCGCGGGCAAGGCCGTGTGTGTGATCGGCAACACCGTGAAGACCAATTTGTTCGGCGATCAAAACCCGGTGGGCCTGAAGATCCGCCTGGGCAAGGCCTCCTGCGAAATCATTGGCGTGCTGGCCAGCAAAGGCCAGTCCGGCATGGGCGACCAGGACGACACCATCATCGTGCCGCTGACCACGCTTCAGCGGAGGCTGGTGGGCAAGACCTCGTCACGGGAGGTTAGCCAGATCACCATTTCCGCCGAGGAGGGATCGAACAGCGAGGTCCTCATTGATGACATCTCCTCCCTGATGCGCCAGCGCCGCAACCTTCAGCCTAACGAAGAGGATAACTTCAATGTCTTTGACACCCGTCAGATCGCCGAAACCCTGAGCGCCTCCACCCGCATGATGACGACCCTGCTGGCCGCCGTGGCCGGGGTCAGCCTCCTGGTCGGCGGCATCGGCATCATGAACATCATGCTCGTCTCCGTGACCGAGCGCACCCGCGAGATCGGCATCCGCCTGGCCATCGGCGCGAGGGCGCGAGAGGTGCTGCTGCAATTTTTGGTGGAGGCAATCACACTTTCGTCCGTCGGCGGGATCGTCGGCATCCTCATCGCCCTGGTCCTATGTTTTGGCCTAGCGCAGGTCATCCAGGTGGCCTTCGTTTTCGATACGCAGATCAATCTCATCTCCTTCTTTTTCTCCATGGCCGTGGGCATCATCTTCGGCTTTGCTCCCGCCCGCCGCGCCGCCCGGCTTGATCCCATCGAGGCCCTGCGCCACGAGTAAACCCAGCTCATGAGAATCCTCGTCATCGAAGATGATCCGCAGCTCCTCCGCAGTCTCGCGGCGACGTTGCGGGAGGAAAACTATGCCGTGGACACCGCCGAGGATGGCGAGGACGGACTCTTCAAAGCGCAGAATGAAAGCTACGACGCCATCGTGCTGGATGTCATGCTGCCGCGCCTGAACGGCTGGGAAGTCCTGACCCGCCTGCGCCCGGCCAGCAAGACGCCCGTGCTCATGCTGACGGCCCGTGACACCGTGCATGACCGTGTCAAAGGCCTGGACAAAGGCGCGGACGACTACCTCACCAAGCCTTTCGACATTGATGAACTCCTGGCCCGTCTGCGTGCACTGATCCGCCGTTCGGCAGGGCAGACGCATCCAGTGCTGGAGATCGGTCAGATGTCGCTGGATACCGCCGCCCGTCTGGTCAGGCTTTCCGGCCAGGACGTGCCGCTGACAGCCCGTGAATACGCTTTGTTAGAATATCTAGCCCTGCATCGTGGGGAAGTGGTCAGCCGCACCACGCTTTACGAGCACCTTTTCGACGAGGATGACACTACGCTTTCGAACCTGCTCGACGTCCATGTTTCCAACCTGCGCAAGAAGCTGGGCGCGGACATCATCACCACCCGCCGGGGCCACGGCTACTGCATCGCATGAAAAGTTTTTTTCAATCCCTCCGCTGGCGGCTTCAGGTCTGGAATGGTCTGCTCCTATTCCTGGTCGTGGCAGGCTCCGCAGTCCCGGCCTACCGCTTGGGATGGAACAATCAGATGCAACGCATCGACAAGGAATTAAGCTCGACGGAGAGAAACCTGGTGCGGTCCATGATGGACGCCGTTCAGGCCATGCCTGAGGGCCAGGGATCGAATCCAGAACGCGTCTTCTTGGTGCCCTCGGAGTTCATCCGTAGGCTGACCACTCAGTCCGTCTCGCTGCCGCCCTCCACCCTTGAGCAATTTAAGGGAAATGGGCCTGGACATGCTTATTTCAGGATACAGGACCGCGAGGATCGCATCCTCTTGGAATCTGAAAATGCGCCGCCCGACATCGCTTTTCTACCTTTGCCCAGGTCCGACATCGTCGAAGAAACCCGCAGTTTTAAAAACCGGCGTGAAATCGCCCGCAGTTCCTCCCATGGCTTGAAGATCGTGGTTGGGCGTGATATCACCCCGGAGCTCCAGGAAATGCGGCGGATCGCCTGGTTGCATTGGCTGATCGGGCTGGCCGTCTGGTTCTTCGGACTCTTGGGCGGCTGGGGGGTTTCTGGGCGCGCGATTCGCCCCATCCAGACGATTAGCCAGACGGCCTCCCGGATCGCCGAGGGCAGTCTCCAGGAACGCATTGATGTCACCGCCATGGATACGGAAATGGGCCAGCTCAGCCAGGTGCTGAACCAGACTTTTGACCGCCTGCATTCGGCCTTTGAAAGGCAGCGCCAGTTCACCGCCGATGCCTCCCATGAACTGCGCACGCCCATCACCATCCTCCTGTCCGAAACGCAGCGCATCCTGAAACGTGAACGAACGCCGGAGGAATACCGCGAAGCCCTGCAAACCTGTGGCGAGACCGCCCAGCGCATGCGTCGTCTTGTGGAGGCGCTGCTGCTTTTGGCCAGGCAGGAAAACGACAGCGCTCAGGCCCATCATGAAAACTGCGATCTCGCGGTCATCCTCCTCGAAGTCATCCTGCAACTCCAGCCTTTGGCCGATGAACGGGGTTTGAAACTGGAGTCCAGCCTTTTGTCCGTGCCGCTCAAAGCCGATCCTTCCGGCCTCGCCATTCTCGCGACCAACCTCATCAGCAATGCCCTGCAGCACGGAGGCAACGTGGAGGTGATCTGCTGCCATCGGGATGAACAGGCCGTCTTCACCATCACCGATGACGGCCCTGGCATTGCCGAGGCCGATCTGCCCCATGTCTTTGATCGCTTCTACCGCGCAGATCAGGCCCGCACCGGCAGCACCGGCCACACCGGTCTGGGACTGGCCATTGCCAAAGCGATCGTGGACAATCACAGCGGTACGATCCAGGTCATCAGCCCGCCCGGGCAAGGGGCTTGTTTTGAAGTCAGGTTGAATCGCTGGTTTAGAATTGAAGCCCTGGCTCCGAATCCGTCCCTGTTATTTTTCGAACCTGTGAACAAAACCCCTTAAGGCTGATTCAGTTTCAGCAAAGCTTCCACATCCCCATACTTCACGGCACCGGGGACGAAGTGGATGTCCCAAGGGCTTTCGAGGTCAGCGAAGCGGAAGCCTTCGAGATCGGCGGTGACACCGTCCTGGTCTAACACGAGCCCCTTCACTCTTCCTCTGTCATAGGACTTAAGATCACCTGTCCGGAGAGCTGCGGGGAGGTATTAAAGGTCTCGTCGTTTTTGGGCAGTTGCGGCAGGAGGAAAAACCCGTAACCACGAGTTTCCGTATCAAGGCGGACAAGCTGGCCCATGAATGCGACTTTCCGGTCTAGCACCTTGGCTGGGCCTGTCAGGAAGAGCTCGCCGCTAAAGAGGCCCGTAGTGGCGTCCACCTTTGGCAGCCTCGCCGTTGCATTTTCACCTGGCATTACCGATGCTTTTTGGGTGATCCCCTTATTGCTCGGATTGCTGAGTGTCACAGACAGAGCTTGCACCGCCGCAAGGCCGCCATATTGGAATGACAGCTCTGCATTCTGCGGCGTTTCATTCGGCACCCCCATCACTACCTCACCGGCAACCACTGGTGGCAGGGCGCTGCCACTCAGGACGAGGTAAGGGTGGCGGATCCCTAGCGGGTACACCCTGTCCCTGGCTTTGGGAGCCGAAGGCTCCTTCACCCAGGTAGCATTGCCAAATAGAGTGTTTTCTGAAGGCGTGGTTCCTGGCACTAAACGCAATGAGCCACCGAAGAACCCACGGTCTTTGTAAAGAGTCTGGTAAAGCAGGATTTGCGTCTGCTGATTGTTCTCGAAGGGAGCACCTGCAAAGGTGGCGGTGGTAAAGGCACTGCCATCCGGCAGTCTTCCCATGATACGGGCCGCACCGGTCTTTGCCGTGATGCTCACGGAGCCAAACCCATCCCCGCGAGGGTAATGGGAAACGAACGCTCCCGAGGAAATTTTAAAGGTATGCAGCCCTGCGTATGCCGTCGCCTGCACATCCTTGCCATTCCAGGGGATCTTCCAGCCATTGGTGGTGATGGGTAGGGGGGAAGAATAGTTAGTGCTCAAAACCATCAACACACCTGCGGGCGTGACATTCAACTGGAACCGATTTGCCACAGTCGCGGCGCTTTGATAGCTTTGAGCTATCACGAAGCTACCCGTTTCATTGGAGGCATTATCAATCAGGCCCTTCATCTGCACCGACTTGCTGCCAAAGAAGATCTTCCCTGTGTAACTGCCAGATGGCGTCACCTGGAACTGGTAACGACCGCTCAGGCCCAGATCCTCAGGATTGGAAGGAACAAAATACCCTTCATAGGCACCGATCAATGCCTCAGACAACGGCTCCACTTCGAGCGAGTAATTCAACACTGTTGCAGCACGCCCGGCAGCATTCCGGGCCTGGATTTGGAGGTCGTAACGGCCAGCTTTTGTCGGAATTCCTCGAATCCGACCCTCAGAATTAATGGTGAGTCCAGGTGGCATGTTTTTCACCGTGAAAATGGCCGGGGAATTCTGAGTGGGGATCACGAGATTAAACGCCCCACCCACCTGGGCGATGGGGTAAGGCTCAGCGGGATCGGAGATGATCGGCGGACTTTCGGGGACTGCGGCTGCTGCCTGTGTCAGCGTAAAAGTGTGAGCACCAATACTGATGTCGCCCGTGCGTGGAGTTTGACCCACATTGGCTAGTAGGTAGAAAGTTGCTGATCCATTGCCGGTGCCCTCAGACTGCATCGGGCGAAGCCATGCCGGTGCCCTTGTCACGCTCCAGATACCCGTGGTCTGCACTTGGATACTTATCGTCTGAGAGTCGGCAGTTGCATTGCTTGTCCCGCTCAAGTTCGCACTGGTTTTGGAGAGGTTCACCTGCACAGGCTGGGAAACTCCACCCCAGGCGTCCTTGAGGGTGTAAGTGAACGCGGCAGCCGCGTAACCAGCATTCGCGGGTGCGAAGATCACCTCTTGGCCCATCTTGCGCACACTGCCGAGATTGGCAGGTTGCAGCGCACTCACAGTATGAATGAGCAAGGCGTCACCATCGGGATCTTGATCATTGTTCAGAACAGGAAGACTCACCTTGCAGCCAAACACCACCGTAAAGTGATCTGGAGTTCCCACAGGGATGCTATTCAGTGTGGTGAAGCTCAAGGTTTTTCCGACGGCACTTCCTAAAGCACCACTGGAGCTCACGCGATAAAAGTAACGCGTGTGAGGGGGCAGATCAGTGAGCGCGGCCTGGACCTGAGTTGCTTCTTCACCTTCGGCAATAGTCCCCGGCTGCGCCATCACTTGCTGGCCAAGCTGGGCCGTGAGACCGTATTCGAAGACCACCGTCTGGGCCGCACCTACAGTGTCCACCAGCCCTTTGAGGGTGACGCCTGCCCCAGTGAGATCCGCCACCGCCAGGGTGGTCAATTTCGGTAAGACGGCCTTCGTGCCACTGCCCGTGAGGTTCAGGCTGAAAACGGGCGTGGTCGGGTCATTGCTCATGATTTCCAGCATGGCCGATTTATCGCCTGCCGTGGTTGGGCGGAATTCAACGATCACGGTCGAGCTGCCTCCAGGAAACAATTCAGTCGAGGGCTGGCTACGAAGTAAAAATTGGTTAGCCGCGGCCCCCGTGAGTTGCATGCGGATGTTCAACAGGCTGCTGCCGCCTGGGTTGGTGAAATGAATCGTCCGCGTTTTCACGCCGGTCTTGAGACCCACTTCTTCAAAAGCCACTTCCGCACCCGAAGCCAACGTTTCATCATCCACCTGGACCACCAGGGCAGGAGCTCCGAATTGAAAGTCTGGTGTGATGGTTTCCACCAAACCTGAAGAGTTGTTGTTGTAACCACTGCCCACTACAGCCCGAGCCCGGACGCGTCCCATCTGTGGTAGATGCAGCCCCGTGGCCTCCCAGCCCCCAGCGATGCGAGTGCCCTCCGAGAGCGCCGTCCAAGTGTTGCCCTGATCCGTGCTTAGCTCAAAGAAAACCCGTCGTGCCTCGGGCGAAGAACCTCCCCGCAACCATTGTATGCGATTTGCATTTGGAACCGTCAGTTCCTGAGTGGCAGGGATGTTGTGCAGCCTTGAGAGACCTTCTCGGGGGATTTCATTGATCATTGTGAATCTACCATTAAGCATGACCTGACCGTTTTGGGTCAAAGCTAAGTGATTGAAGATCGAATATCCGGTGATCGTGGGATTGGTTAATTGTGTGCCCGTAGAATTCAATCGGGCAAGCGGTCGGTCGTAGTTGTTTGTTATCATCCACAAGCTGCCATCCGCCTGGAGGGCAATGGAGGTCGGGTAACCGACGTTGGGGACGAATTGAGTATCCAAGGTCCAGTCAGCATTCATTCTCGCGAGCCCAGGGCGAGAGGTTTGTCCCACCTTGTTAAACTCGCCTGCGATCAACCATTTGCCTGAAGCAGCGCGTTCGATAAGGGTAACTCTACCATTCAATCCGACGAAGCTGTAGTGTTCTTCAATGTGTCTGGAGCCATCCAGGTTCAAGCGCACCAAGAAATTCACAAAGATACCGTTAACCTGGGTGAAGTTACCTCCCACCACTATGTGGCCTGAGTCGTCTAGGGAGAGAGCTTGTACACTGCCATTGAAACTGGGGCGGAAATCAATGTCCAAAGACCCATCCGGGAGGAAACGGATGAGATTTCCCAAACTGTTTCCAGGGATAGCGAAGGATAATCCACCGACCAGAATTTTTCCATCGGGTTGTCTTAAAGCACATAGAACATCACGCGATGTTACTCCTACCGGCCGAAAATCTGGAAGTAACTGCCCTTCACGATTGAGCAGGGCAAGGGGTGTACGATAGGACCCGTTAGACAAAGAAAGATTTCCGAAAATCAAGAAGTCACCGTTGTCCAATTGTTGAATGCCTTTGACCCGGTTACTTGAGAGGAACTCCGGATTAAAAGCGGACTCCAGAGCACCCGCAGCGTCTATTTTTTTCAGGTAGGGCTGCGTGGCGGATGGGCTGACAAGACCACCATCAGGAGTGATCGAAAGGGCTGAATCAGTCTCATGAGAAGCGGCATCGCTGGCGTACGTCAGGTCGAGATCGCCCACCGTGGGTGGGGCCCTTCTAAGAGTGACTCGATATGTTTTTCGTGTCACTCCATCCAGCGCGACAACTTCTAAATTCAAAAGCAAAGTATCACCCGTGAATGTGATAGGGGAACTGAATAAGCCAGTCTCGTGACCTTGATTTTCAAAAGTAGTGCCATTGAAATTAATCTGGGTCACTAAATCTTCTGTTTCAAGATATAAATATAAATTGTAAGAATTATTAGGTAGTGTAATGGGAAAAGTATTTCGATTCGGATTGATGGCTGAATCCGTGAAGTGGTGGGTTGGCTGCATGTGGCTTGAGCGCGCATAGATATTACTTATGTTAGCATTCGTTCCCAACGCGCCCTGCCCAGAGAGCTGCACACTAAAAACGGGTGAACTAGAGTCGTTGCTATGAATCTCTAAACTGCTGCTCAATGGCACGGGGCGGGAGGGTCGGTAGGTCGCCGTAAAGCTGGCTTCCTGGCCTGGCCAGAGCAGGCCAGGAAGATCATTCGTATCTAGTATGACTAGAGGAGATGGGCAGCGAAGACTCTTCAGTGACAAGGGGGCAAGTCCCGTATTGCGGACTTTAAAGGTCTTTGCCTCAAAGCGTTCATCGAGAAAGTCAAAGCTAGCGTTGGTCGAAGGCAAGACTGTACCCGCCGGGTCTTCAATCACCAGATGAGGCGTTGCCAGCTCCAAGGAACACAGTTGTTCGACAAGACCCGAAGATCCGTTTTGATGTCCACTGTAAGTCCTGCCACGTGCACGGATCAAGCCGTTAGCTGGTAGTGATAAACCATTCATTTCCCAGCCACCCGTAATGCGGGTGCCGATGCCGATGTATGCCCAAGTTATGCCATCATCAGTGCTTAATTCAAAAGTGGTGTAGGCGACATCAGGGCTAGATCCTCCGCGTAGCCAGTTGATCTTGGTTAAGCCCGTGGTCGTCAGGGTTTCGGATGCCGGGCTGTTCTCAAGGCGGGTGATGAGATTCTGGGCTGTGCTTTCCAACGCAGGTCTGCTCAGCCCCAGAAAGATTCGTCCATCATTTTGCAGCGTAACACCTCGAACCGGCCTCAAAGGAGTTTTTGTGAAGGTGGTGTCAAGGTTGGCACTGGACTGCATTTTGGCGATGCCATCATAAGAAGAAATTGAAGCAAAATTGGAAAAGGCCCCTCCAGTGATGAATTGACCATCCGCCTGCATACCGATGGATGTAACCGTGGAATTGGGATTGGGTGCCACGTTAACCAAGCTGCCATCGGCATTGAGAACCGCCAGTCGAGACCGAGTGATCCCATTGATTCGGCTGAAGAATCCGCCAATGACGATTCTACCATTAGGCTGAATAGCAAAAGAGGTGACAGGATCTACATCCGACGTGCCGGTGACAGTGGCGATAAAGCTTGAATCCACGCTGCCATCTGCATTCAAGCGCCCGATTCCTTTTTGGATTTGACTGTCTGCGCGAGTCCAAGAAAAGGCCCCTCCAATTAAGACCTTGTCATCAGATTGCAGCGCCATGCCATAAACTCGATCATTGATGTTCGGATTGAAGCTTTCATCAAGGCTACCATCTGCCTCAAGGCGCGCAAGGTAAGGGCGGGCCTGGCCTGCAACGGTTAGGAACGTGCCGCCAATCATGATGCCACCATTCGGATAAACCAAAATGCTCTCAATATTGCCTCCATCTACTTGTGCCGTGAAGGTGGTGTCTGTCGTGCCGTCGGGAAGCAGGCGGTAGAGAACGTTTTTGATGATCGCTGAATCTGCGATCGAATACCTACCACCAACCAAAAGTTTGCCATCGTTCAAAACCGCAATGGCATAGGGTTCGATGGGGATGGGGACGTCGGGTTCGAAAGTTGTATCCCGACTGCCGTCTGGATTGAGCCTGGCGATGAGCGACCTCACGTCCTCATTGATGTCGAAAAAAAATCCGCCGATCAAGATTTTCCCATCGGGCTGCACAGCCGTGGCCCTTACTGATTGGTTGGAAAGCTCTGGACTGTATGCCCTGCCTTTAAAAGTCACATCCACATCCCCAGGTGCGGCAGGAGCGAGAGTCGTGAATGTAAGCCAGATCAGACTAAGTAGGCTGAGAGTTAAGGTTTTTTCCATGAACGCTAAGCGAAGGGTGGCAGGGGTCATCGGTAAAGTCAATGTGATGATCCCTTCTTTAGGTCCCATAAAGGCTGTCGAGCGTTCCTGTTTTAATTCTTCGTGAGCTTCAGCAAAGCCTCCACATCCCCATACTTCAAGGCACCGGGGACAAAGTTCACATCCCAAGGGCTCTCGAGGTCAGCGAAGCGGAAGCCTTCGAGATCGGCGGTGACACCGTCCTGGTCTAACACGACACCTGCGACGAGGGCGATGGCTCCGGCTCCTTCCTGGCCGTGAATCTGGATCTGCTTCACGGGGTATTTGTCCTGGTTCTGCATCAGGGTCAGCAGGGTCATAACGTCATGCACGCGCCGGGCGAGCAGCGGCGGATTATAACCAAAGGTGTAACCACTGAACTCGCGGAAGTCATTGGGTTTGGCTTTGAGGTTGTCTCCGGCCTTGGGCTGCTCCGTGGCGTCCTGGAGATACAGGGTCGGGCAGGCGATGGCGATGCCTTGATCCAGCAGCTTGCGGGCGGCGGCGGTGGGGCCGTCGGCGGTGATGACGGACTCGCAGCCTTTCAGGCTGAGCCAGAGGGTGGCTTCGCCGTTCCAGGTCTTGGGGTAAAGGAAGACGGCTTCGGTTTCTTCATGGTCACGGGTGTTTTGGATGCGGCCTTGGATCACCAGGTGGTCGCCTTGGTCTTCTTTCCGGGTGACTTCATAGCTGACCTCATTGGCGGCGGGCTGGGTGCGGCCCACGATGAGTTTCCAGGCTTCCCCTGCGATCGCGCGGAGCCCGGTGGCATCGCTGTTTTTGACCAGGCTGCCGATGTTCTTTTCATCCTGAGCGGTCATCCAGGCGCAGACGGCTTTTTCATGGGCTTGGCCGACGGCATTGCCGGTGGGGGCGGGATGTTCGGCGGTCCAGACGGTGAGGTCGTCCTTGCTGGAAAAGGTGAAGTCACGTTCACGAATCGGGCTCGTCAGGCCTAACTGAAAGTGTTTATTGAAGAACTCATACATCGCCAGCCGGGAAGGCAGGTTGTAGTTGTGCGGGAACTGCGTGGCGATGTGGGCAGTGAGGTGGTCCGGCACGCCGAGTTTCGCATACAGGTCCTGCAGCTCGGGCAGTCCCTTGGTTTTTAGTTCCTTCGTCCAGTCATCGGCGGCGGTTAGGCCCATGGGACGCGGGGCGACCAGGGCGGCGATGTCCACATTGCCCTGGCCGATGCGCAGGTAGTGGCTGTTCTCACAGGTGCAGCCGCCCTGCATGGCGGTGGAAACCATGACGCAGGGGAAGGCGGCGGTGATGCGTTGGTCAAAGCCGCTGACCATCATCGTCTGCGTGGCACCGCCGCTGGCCCCGGTGCAGCCGATGCGGGTCTCGTCGATGCCGTCCAGGCTGAGGAGAAAATCCAGGGCGCGCACGCTGTTCCAGGTATGCAGACCAAAGTAGGTCTGGAGGCGGAGATCGGCGGAGGCACTGAGAAAGCCTTCTTTGCCAGCTCCATGACGATGCTCGGGAAACTGGATCGAGTCCGCATTCCCCAGCGTGTCATAATGAAACGCGGCGCAGCCCATGCGGGCCAGATGCACGCAGCGGGCCTGGAGCGGTGATCGTGCGGCGGATTCCAGCTCCTCGGCCTTCGTTTCGATCTGGTCTTTCAGCGCCTTCGTGCCGACTCCCACATCCATGAAGCGCCCATTCGGCCAGTGGCCATGAGGGCAAAGGACGCCGGGGATTTTACCTTTCCGGTTCTTGGGCAGATACAGGCTGCCCGTGACGAAGTGGCCGGGCAGGCTCTCGAAAAAGACGCGGTCGATGGTGTAATCCTCCCGCTCCACTCGGCCGTGCACCACGGCATTCAGCGGCGTCTTTTCCGGCATCGGCCAGAGTCCTGCGGCCAAAAGAACACGTTTTTCGATTTCCGCCCGGCGTGTTTTCCAGGCCCCGGCATCTGCGACAGGAGTGAAGGGGAAATAGCCATTCAGATCCCGCAGGGGACGCGGACTCTGCCCGCAGGTCAGTGAGGCGGAGCAAAGCAGGAGGGCAGGGAGGAGAAACCGGGCGTTCATGGCAGGGACGAGGATGAGGGAGAAGATCGTGCCTTGGGAAGGAAAATTGCAGGCGGCGGGATGCTTTCGGGGATTCACGGGTGAGATGCCGACTTGTCGCGCTCTCAAGCGGCGTTATGTTGAGACATGGCCTCCAAGAAAAATCCCTTTCCTGGCATGAACCCCTATCTCGAACGGCGCTGGCCGGACGTGCATTCTCGCTTGATAGGCTATCTCGCAGACTCGATTGCCATCAATCTGCCAGACGGCCTCGTGGCAAGAGCCGAGGAAAGCATCGCGGTGGACGCCTGGGTGGAGATACCACGCTATCGTCCGGATGTGCATGTGGAGGAGTCCTGGAAGCAGGGAATCCCTCCGGCCTGGAATCCTGAAGTGGCGCAAACCGTCTCCGGCGTGCTCGCCGCAGAACCGGACATCATCCTCGTGGAACCGCTCACCGAGCGCTGGCTGCAAATCAGCACCCCGGATGGAAAGATCGTGACGATCATTGAAATCCTCAGTCCGACGAACAAAACGGGCGAGGGTCGTGATCGTTATCTGAAGAAGCAGAGCGACTACCTTTCTTCGGATGCCAATCTCGTGGAAATTGATTTGATCCGTAGCGGGCAGCGGGTGATCTCGGTGCCACCCTTTGCCTTTGAGCGAAAGGGACCCGATCCTTATCACGTCTGCATCGCCCGCCCGAATGAGCCGGGGCGACGTGAGCTTTATCGCATCCCTTTGCGTCAAAGGCTGCCTGCCATCCGCATTCCTCTCCGCCGCACGGATGCGGATGTCGTCGTGGATTTGCAGCCGCTGATTGATCGCTGCTATGAAATGGGTGGTTACTGGCAGGCGGACTATTCCGCCGATCCCGAGCCGCCTCTGCCGGAGGAGGATCGAGTCTGGGTGGATGAACGGCTGCGCGAGGCGGGTTTGCGCTGAGTTGGCCCACCGGATGTGATTTCCCATTTGCACCCCTGGCGGGCCGTGCCACTTTCGCCGCCCCTTTCCAGCCATGGCCCTCATTGTCCAGAAATACGGCGGCACCTCCGTCGGCAATCCAGAACGCATCCGCAACTGCGCGCGCCGCATCCTGGAGACGCAGCGTGCGGGCAACCAAGTCGTCGCCGTCGTTTCCGCGATGTCAGGGGTCACCGACAGCCTGATCAAGCTCTCCAAGGAAGTCTCCCCGGAGCAGGAGCCCAGCGAGCGTGAAATGGACGTGCTGCTCTCCACAGGTGAGCAGACCACCATCGCCCTCACGGCCATGGCCATCAATGCACTGGGTGGCAAAGCCGTCTCCCTGACCGGGGCGCAGGCCGGGATCTCCACCGACCGGATGCATACCAAGGCGCGCATCGTCAACATCACGCCGGATGCCGTACACAAGATGTTGGACGAGGGGAACATCGTGATGCTCGCCGGATTCCAGGGGGAAACGGCCAGTGGCGAAATCACCACGCTGGGCCGTGGTGGGTCCGATTTGACCGCCATCGCCATGGCAGCCGCGATCAAGGCCGACCTCTGCCAGATCTACACGGATGTGGACGGTGTCTATACCTGCGACCCGCGTGTGGTGAAGTGCGCCACGAAGATCGAAGAAATCAGCTACGACGAGATGCTGGAGATGGCCAGCAGCGGCAGCAAGGTGATGCAGAGCCGCAGCGTCGAGTTTGCAAAAAAATTTGGCGTGCGTTTCGAAGTGCGCAGCAGCCTCAACAACAATCCAGGAACCCTCGTGAAAGAAGAGACCCCAGGCATGGAATCCGTCGTCGTTCGTGGCGTCAGCCTCGAGCGCAATCAGGCCAAAATCACCATCGATGACGTGCCCGACCGGCCCGGCATCTCCTCCGTGATCTTCGGTGCCATCGCCGGTGCGAACATCATGATCGACATGATCGTGCAGAACGTGTCCTTCGATGGCGAAACCGACATCTCCTTCACCCTCAGTGCTGCCGATCTGCCCAAAGCGGAGAAAGCCCTGCGCGAGATCCTGCCGACACTGGGTGACGAAGTGACCCTGCGTGCGGAATCCGGCGTGGCCAAGCTCAGCGTCGTCGGCATCGGCATGCGCAGCCACAGCGGCGTCGCGGCAAAGATGTTCAAGGCTCTGGCCGATGTCAGCGTGAACATCCTCATGATCTCGACCTCCGAGATCAAGACAGCCGTGATCGTCCAGGAAGCCGACATCGAAAACGCCTCCCGCGCCGTGCATACGGCGTTTGGCCTGGATGCGGCATAAGCGAGTGGGTTGATTCATTTTGAAAGGTCGATGTCCCGGCAAAGGGCATTGGCCTTTTTTGTGGCTTCACTAACTGGCCTTGGCAGGAAGGGCAGGCGCGCTGCCGTAGGTAGGGGCTGTGGGAGCGAGCTCGATCCCAGCTTCCCGAAGCGCAGTGCTGGCGGCGGCGGTGATGTCACTGCTGATCCGCAGGACGCGGAGCGGGTGGTCGGTCCAGGCCAGGAGGTCGATGATGAGGGAGTCGGCGGTGAATTCCTTCATGAAGGATTCCGGCGGCGGCAGTGCGGCGACCAGGGGATGGGCGGCGGCCACCTCGGTGAGGATTTGGATGACTCGCTGGGGATCGCTGCCGGCGTCCACCCGCACGCGCAGGTCGATGCGGCCTTTCTTGCTGGGGATGGTGCGGTCGGTGACCTTTTCGGAGATGAGCTGGCCGTTGGGCACGATCAGGACGGAGTTGTCCACCAGCCGGATGCTGCTGGCGCGGATGCCGATGCGTTGCACGGTGCCGGTGACGCCACCGACATCGATAACATCCCCCACATGGACGGGGCGCTCCAGCAGAAGGATCAGGCCGGAGAAGAAGTTGTTGAAGATGTTTTGCATCCCAAAGCCGATGCCCACGCTGAGTCCGCCGACGAGGATGGCCAGCTTTGTCATGTCCACCCCCACGGCGGCAAAGGCGGCGAGGATGCCCAGCACCAGGATGATGTAATGCAGGATGGTGGAGATGGCATAGGAGGAGCCGGGCAACAGTTTCACCCGGTGGTAAACATCCTCCTCCAGGACAAACCGGATGAAGCGGGACAACATGATGGCAAACCACAAGGTAAGCCCGAAGGCCAGGATGCGGCCTAACGATAAGTGCAGAGATCCTGTCGCCATCTCGGCATGGAGTAAGCCGGAGGCAAGCTCCCCTGCCAATCTACGCAGGGCAAAGGTATCGAGGGTCTTCAGACCCCATAGGACGAAGGCCGCGGCGTAGATGACCCGTGCGATGCGGCGCCGCAGCCGGGGCCGATGACGGCTGACCAGACGCAGGGAGGCCAGGGGCCAGACCTGGAGAGATAGGAAGGCCAGACCCTCCATGATATTGGCCGCGCCATAGATCAGGATGGCAAAGTAAGCGGAGGCCAGGATGGATGCCGCCAGATGAGTGGAAAGAGCGACGTATCCCAGGACATTCGTGATCAAAATCGCCAGGAAGAGCAGCAGGATCAGCCGAACGATCAGTCCGGCCAATTTTCCCTTGGAGGACTTTTTCGACGTGACCCGAGAAGTGCGGAGAAACCAAAGCAGGAAGACGATGCCCCCGGTCATTTCCATCAACAGGAGGATGCGCGAAACGAAGGGCATGGCCGAGGTGAGCGCCCGAATCTGGGCGAGGGCAAAGAGCACGATGACGGCATTCAGCACCGGCCGCAGCCTGACGGCCATGAGGTAACGCAGCAGAATGACGATGGGGATCAGGCTGACCGTGGCCAGGATGATCCAGAAAAGCCGTGGCGGCTCGGTGAAGAACAGCGGGGTGAACATCAGGGCCAGCACACCAGCCGTGGCCAGGGGACGTTCGATGATGCGTAGCGCACGGGTCAGGACGAGGTCTTCCTCCTCCTTATCTTCCTCCGGGTTCTTTTGAAAACGGGAGATGTAGGCCGGCAAGAGCCAGGCGAGCGTGAGGAAAATCAGGAACAGATAGACCAGCTTAGTCCACTCCCGCGCGACATAAGTTCCGAGCTGTTCGATCTGGGTCTTTAGCGAGGCCTGGCCACGGGCCATAAGATCCTGACTGGAGGCGCGTGCCCCTGCTGTCCATAACGGGGGGCTATCCTGCACCCAGAGATTGTTGACCGCCGCCTTTTGGGCCGCGGCCACGGTTTGCCGGGCCTTGGCCACCCGTTGGCTTTGTTCGGCCACTTGGGTTTGCAGACTGAGGAGGGCGGCTCGTTGGGTCTTGAGAATGGCTGCCGTTTTGTCGATCTGCTTGAGCACCGAGTCCACACGCTGGGTGATCTCCCGAGGCGCGCCGGAACTGTGGGCCAGGGCGAACGTGGCGGTCCAGGTGTCGCGCAGTGCGGGCAGGGCTTCGGTCTCTTTATCGATGGTGGTCGCACGTGTGGTTAGGTCGCGTGTCCAGGTTTCCAACCGTAAGTGCGTCCGTTGCCAGCGGTCTTCGATATCGCGCATGGTCTCCAAGGACACGCCTGATACCAGGGTGCGACCCTCTTCTTCCAGCCGTGAGGTGAGTTCCTGGGTCAGCAGTGGCAGGCCCACGGTTACATCATCGGTGGCTGGGCCGGAGACGGGCGGTGGGGCCACCATCAGGTTCAATCTTTGCACCGTGGCCTCTGCCTGGGCCACCACATCCGCCATCGGCACCGGCAACGGTGCAGCGGGCATGATCGGTGTCGTGGCGGCCTGTTCAGGTGCTGTGGCAGGTCCTGGCGGTGAGACCTGGGCCAGGCATACTCCGGCAAGGCTGAGGATGGCGAAAAGGGTCGCGGATCGAAGCATGGCGTTAAGATTCGTTACACCCGTCCGCCCACGCTTGCACGGTCTCATCCATTCGGACAAGGTTTTTGGCAAACCGGTCCGGTTATGTCGCTGGCGTCGCCGGATCAGCCGACTTGCCTTTGAATAACCCGATCACTAACGTGAACGGCAGCAGGACGATCTTCAGCACCAAGCCCACGCTCATGGCCACGATCTTCATGGGAACCATCAGAACAGTAAACAGAGGCTTCAGCGCGACCTGCACGGCAGGCACCTTGGCATACAAAATGGAGATGCCGAGGATGATGACGATGCCGATGAACTTCCTCCCCGCCCCCACATGCACCGGACCAGGGAAGACCTGGAAACCGCTGTGCGGATCGCTGAGCAACTCAAACACCAGGATGCCGCCGACGTAGCCAATGAGGATGAAGGCCGTGTCCGCGAGGATGGGGAATTTCTCCAGCAGCTTGATGCAGGCCCCGGCGACGAAACGCAGCGCCAGGATGCCGATGAACACGCCCGTGCAGACCACCCACAGCTTCGGACTCATGGCCACGGCGGCGACCACATTGTCCACGCTCAGGCTCAGGTCCATGATCTCGATCCCGATGACCGTGGGCCAGAAACCGCGCTGGTTGGCGCTGTCAGGTTTGCCATCGTTGTCCTCATCCCCCGCACCGGTGAAGTGCTCGCTCATCAGATAGACCAGGTAGGCGGCCCCGCAGATTTTCAGCCAGGGATTGGCGATGATGTAGGCGGCGAAGGCCAGGCAGAGCCCCCGGAAAAAATAAGCCCCGATGATGCCGAACTTCAGCGCCAGATACTTCTGCTTTTCCGGCAGGTGATTCGCCATGGCGGCGATGGCCAGGGCATTGTCCACGCTCAGCAACCCCTCGATGATGATGAGGGAGATGATGATCGGGATGGCATCGATCAGTTCCGCCGAGGTGGGAAAGAAGGCAAGAAGGGTATCAAGCATGGTGAAGTCGGGACGCGTTACCTACATGGAGCGGAAGGGATGCCAATGCCTTTTTTGAAATCCAGGCATTTTCATCTTCCAAACGTCGCCCTCGCCAACACCGCTTTTCTAGTCATGGTCTGGCCCATGCGACTGACTGTTTTCATCCTCCTGGGGATGTTTCACATCCTGCTTCAGGCTCAAGATTCCGGCCCTGTGCCGGAGGAGCTGGGGGTGCCCACGGATCGCAATACCATCCTGCAGCTCCAGATCTTTTTGGACAAAAATTTGTTCGGCCCTGGTAAGCTCGACGGAGCCGTCGGTGAGTTCACCTACAAGGCGGTGGTGAATTACAACTTCGCCCATGGTCACCGTGATCTTTACGATTGGACCCCCGTCATCGAGGCGGCGGCGCGGGAGGTGCCGGTCATCTTTGCCGCCTTTAAAATCCGGGCGGATCTGGAGAAGTTTGTGAATCCCTTCCTCCCGGAAAGACCGGAAGAACAGGCCGCCTATCCTTACATGGCTTATCGCAGTTATGCCGAACTGGTGGCCGAGCGCTTCCACACGGACGAGGGTTTCCTGGCCAAGTGCAATCCTGAATTAAACATCACGAAGCTGAAACCCGGGGATGTTGTCGTCGTGCCAAACGTGCGCTCTTTTCGCATCGAGGAGGTCAAGGCCATGCAGAGCTTTCCCAAGGAAGCCACCCTGAGCAGCCACACCATCGTGGTGGATACCACAGAGCGCATGGCTGCCGTTTACACCAGTGATGAGCGCCTGCTGGCCGCCTTTCCCATCACCCCTGGCAAGCCGGAATTCATCCCCGTGGGCACCTGGAGCATGAAGACCATGATGACCACGCCCAGCTTTCGTTATGACAAGCAGTTCCTGGAGGAAGGCGTGCGCGGAAAGGAAGCCTACCAAATCCCCCCCGGCCCGAACAGCCCCGTGGGCATCATCTGGTGCGGCTTGAGCAAGTCCGGCATCGGCCTCCACGGCACCGCCCTGCCACGCACCATCGGCCGCAGCCAGAGCGCCGGTTGCGTGCGTCTGGCCAACTGGGACGCCATCCGCCTTCCACAATTGGTTAGGCCGGACTCACCCGTCATCGTGCGGTGAAGTGCCCCAAGGAGCGAGGGCTTCCAGCCCTCAGCCTGAGGCCAGGATGGCCTCAGGCCTTGTCACTGGGCGCGCTTCTGCGCGAACAGCCACTCCCAGAGCTCCGGGTTGTCATAGGTCTGCGTCCATGAATCGTGACCGACACCGGGATAGATGGTGAGCTTGGCCGAACTGCCCGCCTTTTTCAGCGCCTCATGCATCTTGGTGGAAAAGTCCACCGTCACCGCCTTGTCCGCATCGCCGTGGAAGATCCAGCAGGGCAGGTCCTTGATTCGCTCCGCCATCACAAACCCCACACCCGCGCCGCCGCAGATCGGCGCGATGGCTGCATACGTGTCTGGATAAGCCAGCGCGGTGTCCCAAGTGCCAAAGCCGCCCATGCTGATGCCGGTCAGGAAAAGCCGCGAGGTGTCCACGGCATGGGTCTTCACGATCTCATCCGTCAGTGCCTTCACCCCATGCTCGTTCCAGATGCTCTTCAGCGGCACCTGCGGGCAGACCACGATGGCCTCAAACTTCTTCCCCGCCGCGATCAGCTTCGGCGGGCCATGTTTCTTCAGCAGTTCCAGATTTTCCCCACGCTCACCTGCTCCATGCAGAAAGATCAGCAACGGCCACTTTTTCGCCGGATCAGCCCCGTAACCCTCCGGCAAGGTTATGAGGTATTTGTAACCGACCTTGAGAGAAACCTCCCCCTCAAAAGATTGCGGCGTCTGCTCGGCGGCAGGGAGGGAGGAGATCATGAGAAGGGCCAGCGTGGCGGCGAAAAGGGGACGAACCATGAAGGGTAAACGCGCAGACGGGAAGGGCTCTAGCCGAGTGTTTTGAAGACAAAGGACTTGAAAAAGAACTAAACCAGACCAGACTTGGTTTAGTCAGGAATTCAGCCCATGAAAATCATCAATATCCAGGCCGCCAAAACCCATCTGTCACGCCTCGTTGAGGACGTCGTGGCCGGGGAGGAAATCGTTTTGGGGAAAGCAGGCAAACCCATGGTCCGTCTCGTGCCCTATGTCGTGCCTCAGGGGGATCGTGTAGGCGGGCAGTTCCGTGGCCAGGTCTGGGAGGCAGCAGACTGCTGGTCAGACACCGAAGACCCCCTAGCGGATTCCGTTTCCGGGCCGCTCTATCATCAGGCCCCTGAGCCCGCCCTCGTGGCGGAGGGAGGGCCCCGCGCATGAGGCTGCTGCTGGACTCATGTGCCGTCGTCTGGTGGCTAAACGGCCCGGAACTCCTCACCGATGCCGCCCGCACCGCCATCGCCAGTTCCTCCAATCAAGTCTTCATCAGCGCCGCCTCCATCTGGGAGCTCGGGCTTAAGGTGGCCAAAGGAAAACTGCGAATGCCCCAGGGCATGCTCACCATCCTCAAAAGCGATGGCATCGAGCCCCTGAACATTACGTGCGCCCATGCCGAAGCCTCTCTGACCCTGGCCCCCATCCACGCCGATCCCTTCGACCGCTTGCTCATCGCCCAAGCCATGATCGAAAACATGATCCTGGTGACACGAGATGACCTGATCCCTGGTTATCCCGTGCAGGTGCTCAAGGCTTGAGGGAGTCTCACGGCCCTTGGAGCGCGGGTTTCCAACCCGCAGCGGGTCGAGGGCAGGTTAAATAGGGAGATTTGGGTCGAGATCGACGGCACTCAGGACCCCCGTCCGGTGACTTCGATGGGGTGGGGGTGGCCGCTCGACACGGATGGCTTTGACGACCTGCTGCGGACTCGGAGGTCCGCGCTCCAGTTCACTCCCCCGACCTCGCCCCCAGGTGCTCCGATGCCAGTTTCCAGGCCCCGTTTTCATTCACCAGGGATGACGTGCCCCGGCCTGTCCCCGCCACTGGATCTCCGCTGATGCGGCCTGACCAATCATAAACAAAGGTGAAGACGGCAAACTCGTCCGTCTTGACGATCCAATGCACCTTTGAGATCGCGTATTTCTCGCCTTCAATCACCACAAAGTTTCGGCTGAAAGCCTCCTCCACCGCCGCCTTGCCAGGGTGCAGACTACCGTTGGAAAAAGTGACCGTGCAGTTCGGGTGGATCAAAGGCTCCACCTCCTCCCACTTCTGGGCGGCCAGGGCCTTTTCGTATCTCGTGATGAAGTCTTCAGGGGTCATCTTCTTGGTTTCCAGATCGCCCGCCCAGGTGCCCGTCGCCGAGGCGAACAACAAGATCCAACCGAGATTGAAGCACTTCACGTTTGGCATGGCAACCCCCAGTGTGACGATCAGGCGCGGAGGAATCAAGCTCTGAATCTGCTGCTGACAAAGCCCATGCATCGTCAGGTGAGGTCATCGATAAGTCTGAATCAGTCTCCTGGAAGGAGGCAAGACATTAGCCCCGGGTGAAACGAGCGCAGCGAGTGGAACCCGGAGGATCAGACATCACGATCATCGAAACGCGCCGCGCTCTGGAAGAGCGCGAGAAGCCCACGTTCGCAGCCAAAGCGCCTATCCTCCCCACCTTTCATCGGACCTTTCTCGCGCCCCGTCAGGGCGCGTGTCTGGTTAGGCCAAAGGGTCGCTCAGAACCGGGGGTTCCGTTCGTGCCTCACTCCACCACCCGGCTAATCTCTCTCCTCCCTCCAGGAGGCCCTGAGGTGTGTGCAAAGAGACCTTTTTGGTCCTGCGTCAGGCTGCAAGGTTCCATTGCAATCCATGCGGCAGGTCGCAGCCGGCATACTCAATGTGCAAGATGCGGCGATGCCGGTCGGATGTGGAGCGGCCGGAAGCATGAAGGATCAGGGGCCGCATCAAAAGGGCATCGCCCTGGCTGGCCCGGCAGGTCTCCTCGGACAGGGTGGAACGCAGCCGCTCGATGTCGGGGGCCGCAAGCCTGCCCTGAGTGTGTGAACCGGGGATCAGCCTCAGGGCCCCGTTCGACTCATCGGTATCGTCCAAATGAAGCCGAAGGGTGATCATGTTTTGGAGAAGTTCAACGGGTGGCTGAACATGAATCAAACCCTCCTTTGTGCTCCAGGGACCGAACCCAGGGGCATCGGTCTGGTCGGCTACGGCAATGGTCAGATCCTGATGCCAGGCCACCAGCCAGTTCGTGCCTGGTGACTTGTCGAAGTAAATGGCCCGGACCGGGCGAGGTGAGTCTGGCAGATAAGGGCGGACCGCTGCCAGCAGGGTTTCCGACGTGGCCAAGTCCCGAACCCAGGGCAGACTCAACATGCCTCGCGCGCCTGCTCCCGTGGCAGGTCCGAGCGAACGGGCAAGCTCATCCAATGCCGCTTGCGAGAGTAACTCTCGAACAAGGGTGAAACCTCGATTCTGAATATCTGAAAATGCGGGGGACATGGAAGAGTGGGCGAATATCCGAGTCATCCAGATCATGGCCGCCAATTCATCACGATGTCGCGAATGGTATCCGGGATGGTCATGGAGGTAGCCGCGAAGAAAGCAGGTCGTTGAGATGCAGGCACCGAAGCATGGAGCCGCTGAAATTCTAACATGTGGCATGACAGCTCATGACGGGCTCCCAAATAAGCGGATGCGGTATTTGCAATCTGGTCGGCGGGGGTAGCGGCGGCGTAATCGAGAAGCGCCTGTAACGATGGTCGTATCTCTGCCCAGGCGGCCCGGTAGAAAGGAAGCAGACGAGCCTCTCCTTCGGTAGTGCAGCGTCGAATGATGCGGTCAGATCCGGGGCGAAACTGATGTGAGTCACTCATCCGAAAGGGGGAGACGGGATCGACCGGACTCAGACCGAGGTCCTTATGGCATGCTCTTGTGATGGTGTAGTTGTGGTCGCAACGGCCTCCGATAGTAAAGGGACTGTATAGCTGTGGGGCGGTATGAGTGCGATGTAACGAAAGGCAAAAGCAGTGATGAAAGGTCGCACGGATGCGGATGACGCTGTGGATAGCAAACAGACCGTCCTCAATCTCGCGGTAGTATTCATGCCGAATACCCTTCACCTGGCGGTTACGCTGGTAGGCCGGATGGATCGTCTGGAGATGCGATTCTAAGAGAGTGACGAACTCCTTTATTGCTTCCTTGGTTTGTGAAAGTTGCATGGTGTTCTGCCTTGGTTGTTTCAGTGCCCTGAACGCCACTCAAAGACCGCAGAGGATGAATTCACAAGGCCTTTCTCCGCCGTCTTCCAGCCTCTTGTCTTGGCTTTAAGCTGCATGAGTCTCCTGAAAGGAGGCAAGACATTAGCCCCGGGTGAAACGAGCGGAGCGAGGGCAACCCGGGGGGAGGAAACATCACGATCATCGAAACGCGCCGCGCTCTGGAGGAGCGCGAGAAGCCTACGTTCGCAGCCAAAGCGCCCATCCTCTCGACCTTTCATCGGCCCTTTCTCGCGCCCGTTCAGGGCGCGTGTCTGGTTAGGCCAAAGGGTCCCTTGTTTACCGGGGGTTTCGTTCGTGCCTCACTCCACCACCCGGCTAATCTCTCTCCTCCCTCCAGGAGGCCCTGAAGTGTGCCAAAGAAACTCTGAGCCATGAAAGGGGCTGATACATCAATAACTTGCGGTCGTGACGGCCCCTGCGCGCTGGTAGTTCACGATGATGATGCCGCCGGGCGAGACTTGGCTGTCCGTCACCTTGAACGCTGCGGGTAGGGTGCCGTCGGTAAACAGCCGCTTTCCACAGCCCAGGGTGATCGGATAAATCTTCAGCCACAATTCATCGACCAGATCATGCTTGAAGCGTCTGAAGGAGGTTGGCGCTTCCGTAAACGTGCAGGTCCGGCCCTGGCTGTTGCTTGAGCTGGCGGACCTTTTCCGCCACGTCTCCGCCTAAAAACACGGAGGGCTGCCATTCGTGCGAAGTCACGGTGTTCGAGGCGACGTATTTGGTCGCTGGATTGACGGCGGGCCAGATGTCCGCATGGCTCGGCCAATAGGCGGCCCAGATGTCAAAGGTCTTGCGGCCTAACAAAAGATCGAAGGGTGGGGTCATCTGCCTGCTCATGACGGATTCAATGACCTCGTCCGAATAAGGAACCTGCCACCCGCCATACGCGAAGCCGCCACTGGTATCCTCCTCCGGCCCACCTCCCGCCTGGATGACGCCATCCAGGGTGATGAATTCGAGTGCGATGACTTTTCTCATGAATATACACCTAAGGATAAAATTTATTTCGGAAAGAGGTAAATAAAAAATTAGAAGTTCATAGCTTGCTCTGGATTTTCATAAAAAACCGAATAAATTTTTTTGTTTAGTGAATTAGATTCAAGAAATTTATGAAACAGTCGAGATCATTCGTCAGTCTTTTACTGGTATTTATGCTTGCAACGACCGCATTGGTCTTTGCCTTTGAGCCTGTTACGTACATCTCGTCGAACGGGAGCTCACGCTTCACACTTATCTCTGACAAGGAGATCGAATTTACGAGCAACGGTTCAACATATCTTGGCCAGTATGGCATACAGCAAAACAAATCAATTCGAGCGACCATCCCCATTCTTGGAAGCGTTCAGGTAATGTACTTGGAGCCTGCTGGGGCCTATTTCCAACATGATGGAAAGACTTATTTGCCGGAAGCAACCTTTCTCGCTATTCGACGCCAGGAAGAGCAAAATCGGGAAATGGCGGCGGCGGCGGAGCAAAAAGTGAAAGATGATGCAGCGACTTTGTATGAAGAGTCGCTAAAAAATCGCAAACGCTTCATGACTTTTCAAAATGTGGATGGTACTCAGAAGTGGGAAGTGTATGACGCAATGCTAGTGGTCACAACGCCCAACGAAAAACCTCGACAGATATGGTATGGCCGAATTGAGAATATTGGCTATATGTTCGATTCGCACACCTTGACGATAGATGGCTATAGAGTTCATTTTAACACCATTGAAGCCAAGCGAGCAGCCGCCACTCAGATTGACTCAGCCATTTTGGCCTGGCGGGCAAAGTTCTCGGATATGAGGTACGAAGTCTCTAAAGGCCTGACTAGAGGAATTCCACGATATAGTGAGATCCCGAAAAAACCGGATATTGAAGGTCTTTGGGTTCAGAAAGTTCAGGTAGGCAACGAGGTCCGGGAACTTGGCAGGTTTCGCGTCGTTCGTTTAAACGGAGAGTTCACGATGACCTCAGCTACGCCAAATCCGGCAGTGCGAATTTTTGAGATCGTTCTGGATGACGAAAATTGGTTCTTCAAGTCCGATTGGGGAGATGCGGGAATCGCCGAATTCAAACTCAAAAAACGTAGTCAGGTTGAATACGAAGGCTTCTCCTTTCTGCAAGGCCACCGGCGAGATCACAACAAGTGGTTTCGCATCGAACCTTAACAAGAAAAATTTAATCATGTCCTGACTCGTTCTCCGGTCTGTCCAGATCCGCTGGCATTGCAAAGAAGCTGCTCGCGCCGATTATTGTTGCCTTGGGACTATCTGCGTCTTCGCGTGCACCGAGATATCTACTTCATTAATTTGCTTTGATCTCCTTTATCCGTGAGTGGCTGATCTTGATGAGTGCCTGGCTTGATACCATCGGAAACAAGCGTGCTTTACTTCCTTCCCCGCTAGAGCTGTAAAACCATCCGCTATGGCTTTTGACCATCGATGCCTTTCACCTTATCATTAGCATCAGCAACTTTGGAAGCTTGGTTGAAGAAGGGAAACGCTTTTTTGAAGAAACTCCAGCCGGCGTCTTTGACAACCAGTTTCGTGGCAGGATTCATCTGATCCTCCCATGCCTTCTCACGAGCGAGGCCATCATGCACACCTTGGTCTGTTCTTGGAAGATTATTTGCAGGCTTTGGCGTTTGATTCAGAAAAGCTTCCTTCTCTTTGGGGCTCATCTCATTGATATACCTATATTTTTGCGGCTGTTGAAGCTGTTGCTGGGAAGTCGGTGGCACTGACGCGGCTGAGGGTGTCTGCGAGTTGTAAACATAACGATGCGGCGGAGATGCCACAAATTCTCCTCCTCCAGGGGTGGTTTGTGGATTTTGAACATACTTCAATTGCGGAGCGGGGGTGTATCCACTTTCTGCCTTCGGTTGTTGATGGTACACATAATTTTGCTGTGGAGCGGGTGCATAGCCACCTTGGAGCGGTGCCTTTTCGTGGTATAGATAACGCTGCTGCGGAGCCGGTGTGTAGCCACTCTGGACTGCTGTTGAGTTGTGGTAAACATACTTCTGTTGCGGGGCGGGTGTATAACCGAGTTGAGACTGCGACTGACCACCGAACACTTTACTCTGATGCACGGGGGTGTAATTGCTTCCCCAGCCCTGGCTCATATGATATCTGGCTTCTTCTTCACTGACAATCTCGCCGCATCCGCTTAATGTGATGGCTGACGTGAACACACTCGAAAAGCGGAATATTTTTAGCCTGGTTTTAGCATTCATATCAAGAGTCTTTGCACAACCCTTGTTTTTTACAACCTGTAGTTAGAAATCAGAAAAATTAAAGGATAGCTCTTTCTAAAAAAGATTCCGGGCCGTCTGAGAACGGGTTAAGACGCAGCAATTGAATCAATATGGGCATAGGATTTTCATCGCTCCAGGTAGAGTCTGCCTTTCTTTAGGTGTCGAATCTGCTGGGTGACGTTGGGGTGCTCACAGTTGCGGATTATGCCCTCCTCGCCAGTTGCCATGGCTACTGTGCAATTGCTCGGCAGACCCCCAGATCGCTTTGAAAGTAGTCCAGAGCTTTAGCTCGAAAAGGCCTTGTGAGCTGAGCGATCCTCGTTGGCCAAAACACCTGGATGCGAGCTAAAGCTCTGGAGTACTTTGGGCTTGCATTCGCGGAGGTTAATCCACCCGGTCGGGGGATGAACACGAAACAACGTTCTTAGGGGTATCGGCGGAATTTGACGGCCTGGGTGGAGATGATGCGGGCGCGGAAGGTGGCGGAGGAGGAAATGGAGGAAAAGGCAGAGGCTGACCTGGGAGGGGGGAGCTTGTTGGGTTGCGGACTTGGCCTCGCAGTCGCGGCAGCGTCCTGGAGTGCGGTGGGAAGCGATAGCGCCACACCGCTCTTGCGGGCGGGAGATGACCTGTTGCCGAACGAGACTGAGCGGATGACCAACTCAAGGCGGTCTGACGTGATTCGGTGGCGTTTTCGCTTCGGCGGGAGCGGTGTCGCCGAGGCAAGGCTTTGCGCCTTGCCTTTCTGCCACCGCACTCCAGGACGCTTCGCGACGGGCGGAGGTCAAGGAGACTGCATGAGCCGTTTTGAGCCATGGATGAGCCATTGGGAAAGGGGCGCTATCCCTTTAACGGCAACGGTTTATGACGATTTTTCGGCCGAGAAGGGGGCGAAAATGCAAAGGCTCTACAAAAGGCATCAAATGGCTCGTTTCATCCGGGATGGCTTTAGGGAAGCGGCGGATGTGGAGCTGCCTGCGGAAAAGTCGGACTCGACGCAGCGAGTCCCTACCAACGAAGACACGGGATCAGTGGCTGAGGGGGGCGAGGGCGGTGGCCTCGGCGTTCACGCGGAGGTCCTCCAGGGCGGCGAGGATGAGGTCGCGGTCCATTTCGTGGACTTCGAGCTTTTGGCCGATCCGGGGGACGAGGGTGACGGTGAGTTCGCCGCCGAGGTGCTCGCGGAATTCCTCCAGCCCCTCCAGGATGGTAGGGTCGCCGGATTTGCCTTCGGCGAGGAGGTCGGGGTGGTAGGTGTCGAAGCCGATGCGCTCGATGAGGCTGACGACACGGCGGGCGGTGGCGGCATCGAGGATGCCTTTTTTGACGGAGTAGGTGAGGTCCACGGCCATGCCGATGGCGACGGCCTCGCCGTGGCTCACGTGGAAGTGGGTGATCTGCTCCAGCTTATGCGCGGCCCAGTGGCCGAAGTCGAGCGGGCGGGCGCTGCCGAGTTCAAAGGGGTCGCCGCCGGTGGCGATGTGCTCGACATGGAGCTCGGCGCTGCGCTGGACGACACGCTCCAGGGCTGGCTGCTCCAGGCGGGCGAGGGCATCGGCCATGCGCTCGATTTCCTCATAAAAGGCACGGTCGCGGATGAGGGCGACCTTGATGGCCTCGATGATGCCGTTGCGGCGTTCGCGCTCGGGGAGGGACTCCAGAAAGGCGTGGTCATTTACCACGGCGAAGGGGACGGCGAAGCTGCCGACCCAGTTCTTTTTGCCAAAGAAATTGACGCCGTTTTTCACGCCAACACCGCCATCGCCCTGACTAAGGGTGGTGGTAGGAAAGCGGACATGGCGGATGCCGCGGTGGGCGGTGGAGGCGGCGAAGCAGACGAGGTCCAAGGAGGCGCCGCCGCCGATGACAAAGACGTAGCTGTGGCGGTCCAGCCCTGCGTCGTTGATGGCCTGCCAGCATTGCTGGACGAGGGAGAAGTCGTTTTTGCAGGGTTCGCCACCGGGGAGGATGACGGGCTCACCGGCCAGGTCCAGGACCTCGGCATGGGCGCGGGCATAGGTGCGGATGCTGTCGAGAAGCTGCGGATTCGTGGAGGCGACATGATCATCCACGAAGACGAGAACGCGCGGGACCTTGTTGGGATGATCCAGGAGGAGCAGGTCACGGATCGTCGTGTTTGCAGGGGCAAACACATCGCGGGTGAAAAGGATGCGATGAGCGTATTCGAGCCTGATTTTCTTCTCCAACATGGGCGGGGGTTGTCACGGAAAACTTACGCCAGGGGTGGCGAAAGGGAAAGAGTAAACGGCCCGCGTGGCGCATTCATGCAGCGCAGAATCAACGAATTTCGGTCTTTATGTCGCCGCGATCCAGCGCTGCCAGAGGCGCAAAACGGGAGCGAGCAGGACGAATCCGCAGGCCAGTCTAAGGGAGACCTGCATGACCGCCAGGGCATCCACCACCGCGATGCCCGCCAGCAGAATCCCGACGGCCCGGCCAATGTCGGGGCCGCCTCGGCGCATGACGCGAGTGGCATGAAAGACCATGGCGATGAAAAGCAGGATGAAGGGCAGGGGAGCGAGCGGGGTGAGATCGCCCAGGAGGGGGATGAGCCGCCAGTTCGCGCGGCTGAGCCAGAAGGCCGTGGCGACCGGCGCGGGGGCATACAGCAGGGCTTTGGCAAAAAAGGCGCGCCAGGGGCTGACGGACGCGCCTTTGGCCTCCATGCGCGCGACCATGGTGAGGCCGACTATGTAAGCGCCGAGGGTGAGGCCCATGATCCACACGGCTCGGGGCATGTCGTGGAGCATGTTCAATCCCAGTGTGTAAGCGGGGCAGATAAGGTCACCTTTGGAAGTCATCAAATCTGGGATGACTGCGGACCCCGCCATGCAGAACAGCAATACGCGGCAGGAACCCATGACCCACACGGCCCCGGGCCAGGGTTTGTGATAGAGGTCATAGGCGATGATGGCGAGCACGAGTGCAGCCATGAGCGGAAAGCTGACGGTGGTGTAGCGGATGCCTACCCAGCCTCCCAGAAGGATCATGCCCAAACCCACGCCCCACGCGGTGAGGACGCCAATCTTGCCGCTGGGGATGGGGCGCTCCTTCCGGTGCTCGCGGTCGAATTTCAGATCCGCCGCGTCATTCACAATCATGCCGCCTGTGTAAAGCAGCGATCCAGCAAGGATCAGCCAGCCCAGCCGTGCATCCACCCAGGGGCCGCCCGCCAGCAGCCACGCGGCAGTGACATTGGTCCATACGGTGGGCAGATTGGAGATGCGGGCGAGTTCGAGCCAGGCGCGGAACATGGGCAAAAGGATAAAGCCCATCCTGCCCCTGGCGCGGGACTGTGGCGATCAATTTTTGACCGGCTTGTTCACCTTTTGATGCTGGAGGATGGCTTCGCGGGCCTCGGTTTGTTTCCCCAGTTTCTTGTAAGTGTGGGCCAGGTTCATCCAGGCACGGGGATGGCCGGGGCGCAGGCGCACGGTGTTGCGATAGGCCTTCGCCGCTTCATCAAAGTCGCCCTGTTTGTCAAACAGAAGACCCTGGTAATACCAAGCCTCGGAGTAACCGGCATTCAGCTTGAGGCTTTGGGAAATGGCGGCCTGGGCACCGTTATAGTCTTTGAGGCGACCACGCACATAGGCCTGCAGGTAATGCGCCTGGGAATAGCCCGGGGCCAGCAGGGTGACGCGGCGAAGGGCATCATCCGCCTTGCCCAGATCACCATCACGAACCTGTCGGCTGGCCAGCAGCAGCCAGGCGAGCTGGTCATTGGGCCGCTGCTCCACGGCCAGTTCCAGAGCCTCGCGGTCCTCGCTGGTCTCGGGCAGGCCGTCTTTGGATTCACGCAGTTTGGCAAAGGCGAGCTGGTGCCAGTAGAGGCCCGCCTTGGGGTCCAGGGCCACGGCTTTGCGCTGGCAGTTCAGGGCCTCCGGGGTGGCTCCCAGGTAGGTGGCGCTGAGGCCCAGCAGAGCCCAGCACTCCGCGCTACGCGGATACTTGCGGGTGAGTTGCACCAGCTTGCGCATGGCGGACTCCACCCGTTTTTGCTGGAGGGTGGTAAAGGCGGCGACGAATTCGGGATCGTTGGCGACTTCGCGGAGCTTCGGCGTTTTCGGCAGGGCGGACAGCGGCTGCAGGGGCACCCGCTTTTTGCGCAGCTCAAAGGCGGCGGCATCGGCAGGCAGGGCAAAGTTCATCCAGCTTTGCAGCGGAACTTTCATGCCCACGATGGCCATGACACGACCGTCTTTCGACAGCACGGGGGAACCGACCGATCCAGGGGAATCCGTGCCGCGCAGGTTCAGCCAGCCGAGGCCGGTCAGGGCGCTGTCCATTTGCACCTTCGCATCCGCCAAAACGAGGCCACGTTTTTCAGACACCGCCAGCACATGGCATTCGCGTTCTTTGGAAAAATCAGTGTCCAGGGCGAGTTCCAGGCGAGTGGTTGTCTTGGTCTCACTTTGCAGAAGCGTGACGCCATTCACCAGATCAGCGATGTAGAAACCAGTGATCTTGTGGTTGGTGCCATCCGCACCTGTGGTCGTGATGTAGTCCACCTTCTCGGCGATTTCAGGATGCAGCAGGCCGGTATCGGTCAAAATAACACCGTCCGTGCTGATGAAACAGCCGATGCCACCGCTGATTTGATTGCCAAATTCATCCCACACGCGGATGCCCACCACGGAGGCCGCGACCTTGGCGCCCAGGCTGCGGAGTTCGAGTTCCTGGGGGGTGAGGGGTCTGTCAGGTGTGCCTTCGGGCGGACGTTCACCAGGCAGGTAAGGGGAGATGGGAGGCAGCAATTCCAGGTTTTCTTCATCGGCCATGGGCAGGTCGCGCTTTTCACCCTGGAAGAGCAAAAGCGGATTCTCGTAGTTGTTCACGTCCACCGGAAAGCCCGCCTGTTGAGGCAGCACGGGCTCGCCAGCAGGGGCTGCGGAGATGGGATCTAGGACGGCCGGTGGTTGGACAGGGGCAGACGGTTGATCAGACTGCTGGGCAGTGAGCTGAGCAATCAGACTGAAGCAGATCAAAAAGGGCAGACGCATATCTTAGAACATTGTGAATTGAATGTGACAATTCGCGGGCGCTTATATGTGACGAATTCTTCACATCGAACTGATTTCAGGTATGAAAGGTGCGCATTAATAAAAGAGCGTCCACTTAATCACATGCGCTCCCTAGCCCTGATCATCTTATCTCTCGGTGCTCTGACAGCTTCTGCTGCCGAGCTTGAACTGAAGTCGCTTGGCGGTGGTGAAGGTTCTGCGCAAAAGCGTAAATACGGTCCTTTTGTTGGCATTTCCGTCGGGGAATCCCTCAGCCAAGAAGGCAACGTCAAAATCGCAGATCGAAAGTTCGATCTCGATGACAGCAAAGGCGCTGCGATCTTCAGCATCGAAGTGGGTAAAAGCTGGAAAATGAAGAGGTTGCCGATCTTGGCTTCTGTCGATGTCGAAGGCACTTTTATGTCAACACAACTGACAGGACGTTCCGATGATGCCAATCTGCCCGCCGGTGGTGCGCTTACCGCTACTGACACCGTCGCCTACCGGGCCGATATGAACTCTTTGTTCTTCAACCTGAACGGCACCTTCGCTTTGGATCTTTATCGTTATCGCGCCCGCATCGGTAAATTTGCCGCTGGTTTCAGGCCTTATATCGGTGGTGGTCTTGGCGGTGGTCAGGTTTGGTATCGAAATGCCACAGCTCAGTCTCGTGCCCAGTTCAATGGCACTGGCACTAACACCGCTGCAAACACTCCTTTTAGCGTGGACGAATTCATCAATTCTTGGAATTGGTATGCTGGTGTGGAGTGGACATGGAAAGATCAATACTCAGTTTTCTTTGAGTATCGTGACTTCCACTTTGGCGACCTTGAAGAGATGACCAATTATGCCACCGACGGTTACCTTGTGGGCTTCCGTTATCGCTACTAAATCTTCTGTTATTCTTCGTTTCTTAAATCCTCCATCCATGAACTTCTCCCGACTGTTTATCTTTGGCCTCGCCACTGTGGTCCTGGCTTCCTGCAAAACCATTACTTCGGAACGTCTCGTCTTTGCGGATGCTCCGGTGAGTTACCAACTCGTCAGCGAAATGGTTGATGAAGAAACCATTGAGCACAGCGTGAAGTTCCGCAATGTCGGGCAGCAGATCGTCAGCTTCGATTACACGATTGCCGACGAGCCTGGAGTGCCTCACATGGATTGCCTTGGACCAAACTCCGGTTTGGTCGAAAACCTTTATCCTGGCGCGGAAGCCCAGGTGAAAAATCCGGTGAAAAGCATGAAGGGCGTGTATGTGACTCTGGGACGTGTCACTGCGGGCAAACGCAGCAGTGAGCAACTGGCCAAGCAATACAAGCCAGGTTCGTTGACCCCTTCCAGCAGTGGTGCAGCCTCTCCTCTTCCATTGCTTGAAGCAGTGAATGCTCCGGGTGAATGAATTTAGGTAAAAACAGAATTTCTTTTTCGAGCAGCCCTGTTTTAGCGGGGCTGCTTTGTTTTTTTATCTTTGGAAGTTTGAGCCTCACACAGGCCACCGAGGACGATGAGACCGTCCGCAAACTCTACACGCGTGCTCAGAAGCAAGTGGCGGAGGGAGATATCGAAGATGCCTTGGATCGTTTCCTGACTCTGATCAAAAAGTATCCTCGCACCGAGTGGTCAGCGCTTTCATTGTGGGAGGTCTATCGGATCAACGTGTATCTCGGGGATGATGAAGGGGCCTTCGAGGCCTTGAATCGTCTCATTGTCGAGCAGCCGGGCCATTTTGAAAAAGCTCATGCAGCGCAGTTGCAATTGGTTCAGCGATTGCTGGGCTCTGGCAAAGAGGCCCGTCGCTCACTGGAGGTGGTGAGAAAATCACAGACGACCCCGCCTGAGATCATTGTGGAGATGCTCAAGAACATCATCAAAAACGGCCCTCAGAGTGAAGTGGGTATCCAGGCCCACTACTATCTTGCCATTGCCTTGGAAAAGTCAGGTGAGAAAAAAGAAGCCATCGCCATGCATGAGGACTTTGCTGAAAAGTATCCTGATCATGAAATGGCGGACGATGCCGGTTATCAGGTCGCTTACATCGCCTACAAGGAGTGGAAGACCATGCGTAGCACAGGCCCTCATCAGCGTGAAAATGCCGCTATTTATTTGGCTTGGTTTATGGCCAGCTTTCCTGAAAGCGATAAGGCAGCGCAGGCGCGCTCCTGCCTTTCCGAGGTGCGCTCCGCTGAACTGCGTGAACTGATGAGTCTGGCGCGATACTACGAATCCCGCAGCAATGAAAAAGCCGCGGCCGTGTACCGCGAGCAGATCGCTATGAAGTTCCCTGAGGCAGTTTTGGGCGACAAAACCCTCCGCGAGAAGATCGTAAAGTCTGTCCCAGGGGAGGAGAAGGTTGGTCCGGCCAGGTGAGGAATGTGTCACCGTTTTGGATGAGCATTCTGTTTTGACCGCCACTAAACTTAATCATGCTGCGGAGAACTTGGCTTCAGGGCTGGATAATCGGCACCGTCCGTGCTCTCACGGGAGTCGGTTGGTCACGCTTGATGGTTTCTGAGGTGCAAGCTCTTCAGACCGGACCTGGCGCGCTTTACCTCTCCATTGCGGACTATCCCGCCCTCCAGAGTGTTGGCGGCTCTGTCGAGATTGTGCTCAGTGTCGTTGATGCACCGGTCATCGTTAACCGCGCTTCGGAAACCCTATTTTATGCTGTGGATTCGGTTTGCACTCACGCAGGATGCAAGGTCGGCATTTATGTTGCATCTCCGGCTCCGGGTTTCATGCTGTGTCCGTGTCATGGCTCCAAATACAATATTCAAGGGCAAGTGGTGCGCGGTCCGGCGGAGGCGAATTTGACTTCTTTCATCACCCATTATGGTGAGGGTGGGGAGTTGCGAATCTCGCTGCCTAGTCTGCCGGTGGATGCCAAGCCAGCGGTTCTGCTCGAGCGTCGTAGCGATTCAGTGCGTCTCAAATTGACGTTTAAGGCCACCGCCTCCCAGCGCTATGAGTTGCGCTATCAATCGGGAGCGTCAGAGGCTTTCGAGGCCGTTGCATTCGCGGTGACTCCTTATGGACCGGCCAACCGGATGGCAATGACTGCCACCAGCGACGGGCTACGCCACCTCTACGTGGATGCCACGAGCTCTCGTGGCTTTTATGTCGTGGTGGAACTGGAGTGAGAATCAATCGCTGAAGGCACCACTGAAGATGGTGGCGATATCCTGCGGGCTGAAGCCCGCCTTTTGCAGGGACTCGGCAGTTACGCGGCCTTGGCGTGCTTCATGGGCATAAATGCGTATTAGCGTCTCACGTCGGGCGTCTTGATCCGGGATCGCTTCCGCCCAGGATAAGGCCGTGTCCAACTGCCCCTGGTTGGCGATGCCAAGTGCCAGCGAGTTCAGGCTCGGCAGGATATCCTCAAAGCGCTCGGTTTGATTGATCCATTCGGTGGCGGCTGTTGGGTCACGATCAAACCATAGCGTCAGGCTGTCATTGAGCTGGCGGGCGGCACCTTCTTTTTCCAGGGCACGCACCTCGGCTTCATAGTCCCGCTGGATGATGGGCTGCTGGGGGCGGGGGATGGTAACAACGACCGGGGGGGTATCTTCGCCGGGATCTGGGATCACGGCATCTTCCCAAAACGGGCGCTCTATATCACCATCAGCAGATCCTTTGCGTTTCGATGATGCAGAGTTATTTGTAGAGAGCTGCTTGTCTGAAAGAGCGGCTTGCTGGTTAATGGAGTTAACGGTTGCAGGCTCGGGTTGCCCCAGGAGAAAGCCAAAAACCACAGCAAGCAGCACGGCGGCGCAGACAACGAAAAAGAGAGGTCGGTTTTTAAACATGGGCAGGGGTCATTTCAGGAAGTTCGGGAGGGGCGGATGCAGCCTCCGTGCTGGCAGTTTCCTCGATCTCCAGGCCGTCAAAACGGAGCAGGCGGGCGCTGTTGAAGATGACGAAGAAAGCGCTGAACTCGTGCATGAAGGCGGCAGCGATGGGGTTGATAAAGCCCAGGCTGCTCAGCGTGATAGCCAAGATGATGAAGACAAAACCGCAGAGCAGGTTTTGATTGATGATGCCCACGGTGCGGGCGGAGAGAAGCAGCAGATCCGGCAGGCGACGCAGGTCATGGGACATGAGGGCGACATCCGAGGTGTGGACGGTCACGTCGTTGCCCAGGGTGCCCATGGCCACGCCCACATCCCCTTCGGCCAGGGCAGGGGCGTCATTGAGGCCATCGCCGATGACCAGCACCCGGCGGCCTGCAGCTTTGAGGTCCCGGATGTGCCTGACCTTGTCCTCTGGCAGGCACTCCGCGTGAATGTGGGTGATGCCGACCTGGGCCGCGATGTGCTCCGCCACTTCACGCCGGTCTCCCGTCAGCATGTGAAAATCTTCGATGCCCAGCATTCTCAGTCTTTCCAGTGACTCACGGGTTTCTCCGCGCACCTGATCGGCCAAGAGAAAGGTAGCAATGTGGCGTCCCTCCCGGGCCAGCAGCACGAGGCTGTGCCGGGTGTAAGTGGTGGGGTCGATGGCCAAAGGGGTGCCGTTCTTCAGCAGCCAGGAACTCCGGCCGATCATCAGCCTAAGGCCTGCTGCCTGTCCTTCCAAGCCGAGGCCTGAGTGTTCTGTAAAGTCGGTGATATCCGGCAGATCCTGTCCCTCACCTGCCTGGGCGATGGCGCGTGCCACAGGGTGGTTGGACTGGCTTTCGAGTGCCGCCGCCAGTCGGATAACCTCCTCACGGGTCAGGTTGTCATCATGCACCAGCACCTCTTCGAGTTCGAGCTGTCCCAGTGTCAATGTTCCCGTTTTATCAAAGACGACGGTGTCAACCAAGCGCGCCGTTTCCAGATGCCGGACACTTTTCACCAGCAGTCCCAGACGTGAGGCGGAAGCGATGGCCGAGACCATGGCGGAGGGACTTGCCAGGACAAAGGCGCATGGGATGCTGACCACCAAGACCGCGATGGCACGCTCCATGTCCTGGGTGAAAAAGAACACACTCGCGGCGATGAGCAAGATCAGCGGCGTGTAGTAGCGCGCGTAGTCTTCAGCCAGGCTGATGATGGGGGCTTCGGATTCCTTGGCCTGCTCGATGATGCTCTGCACACGTCCCATCACCGTATCAGTCCCGGCACCCCTGACACGGGCATGGATGGAGCCGTTGAGATTGGCCGTGCCTGCAAAGATGTCACTGCCCGGCGTCACCTCGACCGGCACAGATTCCCCGGTTATCCGGCTTTGATCGATGAGCGCATGTCCTGTGATCACCGTGGCGTCAGCCGGCACGACCTCACCGGGGCGGATGAGGATTTCATCGCCGGTGATCAATTCGCCGGCTTCACATTCTTCCTCTTTATCATCCCTCTTACGTCGTGCGCGAAGGCGGGTCAGTTGACGGAGTTTGGAAAGGGCCATCTCCACGCCGACCGTGGTGCGCTCCTCCAGCATCTGCCCGAAGAGCAAGATGATGGCGACGATGCCGCCTGTTAAATACTTGCCAGTGGCCAGACATGCCGCCAGGGCCAGCACCACGTATTGATCCATGTAAAACTGCGTAGCCCCGAAGCCAGTGGCGCGGATGGCGGTGATGACACCACGAACGATGGGAGTGGCGACAATGAGCGTGGCCATCAGCGCCAGGGTGCCCTTGACAGTCTCCTGCTCAGGCCGCAGCCAGCCGGTGATTACCGAGGCTGTCATGAGGGCAGTCGCGGCAAACAGAAGCAGCAACCGCTGCCGGGTAGTCGAGTCGAGATCGTTCATCGGGCAAATTCAGGGGAGGGTTCCAGGATGACCGAGGGACGTGCCTGCCGTACTGGCAGCAGCGTGCGGGAGGAGACCTGCCCCATCACGCTGTCCAGGGTCTCGCGCATCAGCCTCTGGGAGACGAGCTGGGGATTCAGCCGGTAGTTTTCCAGCATGGAGGTAAAGGCGGAGGCCTCGCCCCGGGCTGTCTCCACCAAGTTGGTGGCGTAACCTTCAGCGCGGAAAAGAATGGAGGCGGCTTCACCTTCAAACTTGGCACGGGTTTCGGCATCGTATTGGCGTGCATTTTCAAACATGGTTTTGGCGAACTGCCGGGCATTGGTCACATCCTCAAAAGCCGCCAGCACTTGGGCCGGAGGTGAGAGCTCGCGGATGTCCAGTCCCGTGATGCGCACCCCCAGGGCAAGTCGCGCGGCCTCCTCCTGAATCAAGCGTGCAGCCTCAGAGGCGACGTCCCGGCGGTCATCCGTGAGGCTGGCGTCAATGCGGCGCGTGGCCAGTTGGGCGGACAGCGCCCGGTAGCTCAGCCTTGAGAGAAGCACCTCGATGCGATCCCCGGCAGTGGTGTAGCGAAATGGATCTTCGATGCGGTAACGCAGGGTGAACCGTCCCTGAATCACATTCGTGTCCGTGGTCAGCGTGTAACCATGGTCCACGGGATTCAGCGTCATGTTTTCATACTGGGGATACTCGGCTCCTTCCGTTTCCCGGGTGTTCATCTGCCGGATGAGCTCTTGATTGCTCAGCTCGATCTGCTTGTCGGGATCACCGATCTTCGTGCCGATCAGCGCCCAGTCATCCAGGGGCAGGCTAGCGTCCTTGCCGGTTTCAAAAAGAAGCACTTCATCAAACGGACGCGGTAGGCCGATCAACAGGCCGGGGCCATGGAGATCAGGCTGCAAGCGGCCCAGCCGCCTGACCAGCGCCGTCTGCTGCGGCTGGATGGTGCGGATGCCAGACACGCCATAGAGGACCAGCAACGCCGCGAAGACCCAGCGCGCATGGGCAGTGAGCTGTTTCAGAAAGAGCAGCAAGGCTTCGACGACGTGACCTTCGTCGCGCAGGCTGTAGGTGGGTTTTCCGGACTTCATGGCGTGGTGTCCAGCACGGTGGGGGAAGGGGCCGCAGGGGGCGTGACGGGGCCATTTGCGACCGGCCCGGGTTCAGTCATCTTCAGCCAATGAAAGGGGGCCACGCTGGTGTCCAGGATGACGGTGGTGTTCTTGTCCACCACGGTGCGCAGGCTTTGCAGCTCACGGAGGAACCGGTAAAACTGCGGGTCTTTGCCATGAGCCGCCGCATAGATGGCTGAGGCCTCGGCCTCGGCCTTGCCGCGCATTTCCTCCGCCTGGCGCTTGGCATCGGCGGTCATGCGGGTGGCTTCTTTGTCCGTTTCTGCCTTCATCTCTGCCGTCTTCGCACGACCTTCAGCGCGGTATTGCGTGGCCTCGCGTTTGCGCTCCGCCCTCATGCGCCGGAAAACGGATTCCGTATTGGCCTCAGGGAGCTGGATCTGGGTGATGCCCGTGGAGATCAGCTCGATGCCGAGCTGCCGACTCGCATCTGGGGCGGCCAGATTCAGCATCTCCTTTTCCAGTTTAAACAAAGAGCTTTCCTTGGCTTCCGTCATCAACAGGTCTGTGAAGTCGTGGCGGCCTAACACCGAGTTGCGTGCGCTGGTCACCAGGGCGTCCAGCTTCACTTGGGCATTGGCGATTTCACGGACGGCGGTGTGGAACAGCAGCGGGTCCGTCACACGCCAGGTGAAGAAGACGGGCACGATGACATTGCGTTGATCCCGGGTGAGGGTTTCACTCAGGCGGATGTTGGCGTGTTGCAGCCTTTTGTCCACCCGCACCACTTGCTCCACCGGCACCGGCAGCCTGAAATACAGACCTGGTTCGTTGACGTTGCGCACCGGTTTGCCAAAGCGCAGAATGATGGCATATTGAGTCTCGCTGACGATGAAGGTGCAGGCGGAGGCTAGGACGCTGAAGCCGATGGCCAGGATCAAGGCGAGCCGCAGAGTCATTACGCGGCGTTGGGATTTGGGATCGGGTTCTTCACTCATGGCTGGGAAAGTTCAGGCTGGGGATTCTGCATGTCCGGCTCGGACTTCAGGAGATTGTCGGCATCAGGCCGGGTAAAGTCGGGGGCAGGCACTTCGCCCTGGTCGGCGCGGAGGTAGCCTTCGATGTCCAGGTCAAAGGCATCCCGCGATTTGGCCGGGCGCGGCACCAGGGTCTGGGGGTTCGGCGGCACGGTGTCCACAAAGTCAGGATTCAACACTTTGCGCAGGTCCACATGCGTGGGCATGTCCCCCCGCATGGATTCATCAAAGATGGCCTTCTTGGCCCCACCCAGGGTCTGGTCCAGCACGCGGTAACCCTCCCGCAGTTGATACAAGTCCTTCGAGAGCGACCAGGACTCCTGCATCGCAGTGAAGCGGGTCGCCTGACCTTGGGCCTGCTGGAGGCGGTTGCTCGCGCTGGACCCGGCGGTGACCAGGATCGCTCGGGCATCCCCCTGGGATCGTGTCAGGACGTCCCGCCGGTAGGCCTCGCCTTCATGCAGCAGCGCTTCTTTTTCCTCCAGGGCACTGACCACTTCTTGGAAATTCGGAGCCACGCTAACGGGCGGATGAATGTCCCGCAGATAAACACTGGCGATTGTCAGACCGCTCCGGCTCGCATCCAGGGCGGCTTGGAGATCGCGCTGAAATTGTTCGCGCAGGCCCTCGCGGGAGCCCGTCATGATGTCCCGGGCAGGCAGGCGCAGGGTCAAGTCCAAAAGCACTCGCTGGGCCAGGCTGCGCAACAGCGTTTCCGCATCGCTGGAACTGCGCAGGTGCAGCGCTGCATCCCCCACCCGGTAAAAAACCGGCACACTGATGGACAGGAAATCATCGCCGCCACCGACGAGGGATTTCTGCTCATCTTCGTAATGCGCCTTTTCCCACAGGATCGGCTGCCCTGGGTCCGTGCGAAAGCCCAGCACCACCTCCCGCAGGCGGTCGGTATCCACCGTTTCGATCCCGCCCAGAGGCCAGGGCAGGGAGGCATGCAGACCGGGATGGAGGGCAGCCTTTTCCCAGGTGCCCAGGTGATGCCTCAGGCCCTGGGTGCCCGCGGGCAGTTCATGGATGCAGGACAGCAGCCACACTAGCAGGGACACGGTCAGCAGCAGGGCAGGCAGCGCCTTGCGCACGGTGGGCCACATCCACATCTCGGCCAGCCTGAGGTCAAAGCTCTCATCCCGCAAGGCCGGAGCGGGCAGGCAGGCGCGCCACTCCGGGCCTAACCATGAATAGAAAAAGAAAGCGCCGGGGGCGGCTAATGTGGGCCAGTGCCGACGGGGGGTGTAGAGCCGCCCCACTAGACGCAGGGTGCAGTCCAGCATGAGCAGCAGGTTCAGCAGGGCAAAGCCCAGGGCGAGCCAGCGCTGCCAGATGCCACCGAGGTAAAGAGCCCCCAGCAGCACACCGGCGCTGAGGAAATGCAGAAACACGGCCAGCCGTGCCAGGCAGGCGACCACAGGTGTGGTCTCCCGGCTTTTGAGCGTGGTCAGGATATTGATGAAAGCCAGTGCCGCCCCGATGAGCAGGGCACCGACAGGATGGGCGGTGAGCAGGGGACCATCCGCCATGCCCTGGCCCAGAGTCCAGGCCCAGACGGCGCCGCAGCCCAGGCAGATCAGCAGGCCCGGTCCCGAAAGCCTCCCGGCGATGCCTGCCAGCAGGGCGACTGTCCCGGCCAAGGGCAGCAGCCACCAGGTTCCGGTCATCCCGGCCAGGGTGGCCAGGGCGATGGATTCCAGCCACAGCACATGGCTAAACAGGGGGCGTCTGAGATGCATAAAAGGACGGCGGAGGTGGCTCCCGCGCTCGGTTTTGGAAAAGCAGATTCCCGGTCAGGCGAGGGCCTGACCGGGAATGAAACGACTAACCAAGTATCTGTTCAGTCATTATTCGGCGGCTGGGCGCATGATCAGCACCTGGCCGTCTTCAGCGAAGAGAGAAACAGCTTCAGTGCGGGTGTAGGTGCCACCGCCTGGTTTCGGGATGTTGGTGCGGATACTGGTGACCGTGCCTCCGCCATTGGCGGTCACGTTCGTGCGGTGGGCCTGCACGTTCACAACGAAGGTGCCTGGGCCAAAGATCTCATCCGAACGGATGATGCCGGAGCTTTCCCAAAGACCGCGGTTCGTGATGGCGGAGTGTGCATCGCGGGCTTCCACGCCAGCAAAGTTAAAGGTGCTCTGCAGTTTGGCCGCATTGTTGTTGTTGCGGTCTAGGCTCCAGATACCCCCGTTGCGGGCATATTTGGCGAAGACAGCGTCTGCTGGGCTGTTACGATCTTCCTGGATCATGATGAAATCCTTGGAGATGGCGATGTTGTCGATGCTCACAGGGAAATCCACGCCGTTATCGATGTTGCCACCGGTGTAGGCACCCAGAGAACCGGTGATGCCGTTGGCAGCAACCAGTTTGCCGATTGTGCCGCTGAAGCTGCCACCAGGAGTAATGATCAGATCAGCATTGTAAACCACGGTCAGGACACCATTGGCGACTGGGTTTTTGGCGTTCATGGACAGCTCATAGAGACGGCCCAGGCGGTTCGGGCCACTACCACCGGTGGTGGCAAGGAACAGTTTGCGACTGGGGTTGGCGGGATCGAACTCAGAGTCTTCCACGCGGACGAAACCGAAGGCTCCGGCAGCGTCAGCAGCGGTCAGCAGTTCGGCATCCGTCAGGTTGCTGCCATTCGGGATCTGAACCCACTTGGTAGGCAGGCTGCCGGTAGTGAAAGTGCCTTCGTTGTGCTGGGCGTCACGACCGCAGAGCACATAGACTTTACCGTTGGTCAGACCGTTGCGGTCCAGCGGGCTCTTGGAGCGCATGTTCTTGCGACCGACATACATATAGACATAGGACGGGGAGCCGGCGTCTTCTGTGGAGATGGCCACGGTCAGGCTGTCACGGCGAGGCTGGATCAGCGTGGTTTCACGACCGATGCGGCCCAGATCCGGGGCGGTGTACATGTTGCCATTGGCGATGACGACCGTCTGTGAACCCTTGGTGGTCTCAAAGCTGGCGGAGCCAAAGGTTTCCTCGTTGGTCAGGAACATCGGGCGATCCAGGCCCTGGGCACGACCTGCGAAAGAACCGGAGCAGAAGCGTGTGAAGGAACGAGGGCCGGTAGTTGCTGTTGTTGCACCGGTCGCCGTAGCGTTGGCAGACATGGTGATGACGTTGGTCACCAAGTCGATGGAGGAAATCGTTACGCTTGGACCAAAGGCACCTACAGGGATGCCTGTGCCGGAGATCACCATGTCCACAGCCAAGCTGGCGAGGTCACCGGCTACGCCTGTGATCTGATTGCTGCCGAGGGTGGTGGTGCCGGTGAAGGTGAACACATCGGCTCCAGGAGGGGTGTCGGAAAACAAGGTGTTTTCCACAAACAGCTTCTGGTGAGCAGGGGCACCACTCAAAATACCGCCATCATTGGCAAGAACGTAGCGGGAGACGAAGGCACCTTTGAATTTGGATTCACCAACGATAGGCTCGCTGATGGTGGTGTTTGACACTTCGTGAGCTACAAACAAAATGTTCTGATTCGACACGGCATCTTTGTAAATGCCCATGGCGTCTGGAATGCCAACGAAAGCAAATTCTTTGGCGGCGTCACCAGTCAGAGGCACGCGGTCACCGACGGTGACGATGGGTTCATAGCTGAAATCAGCTCCTGGGGCCGGAGTCAGGTAAGAGAACTCCGAGGTTTTGAAGCCTTGTCCGAAGGCGACGGAGGACAGCATGAGGCTGGCCACAAAGGTGAAGGATGTTTTCATGGGATGGGTAGGTCAAGGTGGCGACAGGAAATGTCATCCCAACGCCAAGGACATTCCAACTCCATGTCGAAGAGCGCGACAAACGTGACTGCGTAACAGTTCCGCCTCATGGCAAAAATGTCACCCTAGATTGTTAGGTGATTTGCCAGCCTAACAATTTTTGAGGAATAATTAACGCCAAATTAATGGCGAGAATGGAGCAACATTAAAAAGGCGAATTTTTTGTCATCTGACGAAAAAGAAACCATCTCAAGTTTGGTGCCGATGGATCAAAAAGAGGGCGGCAAAAGACATCGGTCTATCGAGCTTCAAGTCCGGCTTCCTGTCTGGAAGAGGGAGTATTTCGATGTTCGAGGCTTTCCGGCTGTTTTTCAAATCACGTCAGTCAATCGTGGAACGATAACGCTGGCAGCCGATTGAGGTCACATTAAGTCTTGGGAAAACGGACTTCTCTTTTTTATAGGGAGAAACTCACGCCAAGGCGCAAAGACGCAAAAATCTCAGAAATTTGCGTCTTTGCGCCTTGGCGTGAGTTTCTCGATCCTGTTTCACAATCTCCGCATCGTGGTTGTATCAAGATCTGATGTGACAAAAATGTCGCTGTTGGTTTGGGGACCAGGTGGATTAATGAAATAGAATGTTACCTAGAGGCCTAAAGGCTTCTCACGATATGGGTAAAGGTGACGAAAGTGTTGCCTTCGAGGTTTTGTGACAGGGAGGGAAGTGGCGTCTTATCTGCCGACGGTGCGCCAGAACCCCTGCACCGTTGACCACCTCTCAATACCATGACAATGAAACTACGCTCTCCCTTCGGATGGCTGGCACTAGCGGCGCTGAGCGCCGGCTCTCTGCAAGGCCAGGAAAACATGCTGCCAGTTAGCCGCACCGCTGGTGTGGTGACTGTCGATCTGCCAATCAATAAGTCCACTCTTGTGGGTGCCCCCTTCACGACCATTCTGGCCTCCGGCACCGTTGGTGCCGTCGCCGGAAACGTTCTGACTTTGGTGTCTTCCCCTGCGGTGCTTCCGTCAGTGAATGGAGCTGCCATCAAGATCACCAGCCGTGTGGATCAGCGTGGCACAGGTACCAATACCGCTGCTGGCAGCAGCACGAACGCTTATGGTTACGCCGCTAAGATCACTGCGCAGACCTCCCAGGACGTGACCGCTGCTTTGACTGTGGCTCCAAACGTGGGTGATGAGTTCGTCATTTATGAAGTGGAAACCCTTTCTAGCATCTTCGGTGCCACAAACACTGTCGGTCTTGACGCAGGCACCGCCGCTGCTGACGCAGACGTCGTTTACATCGGCGTTGCCGGTGAGCTGGTCGGTTACTTCTATCACAGCGGTGCCAATGTCTGGCGCGCCGTGGCAACCCCGGCTGAAGACGATGCCGGCGCGACTGAAATCGCCCCTGGTGCAGCCCTCCTCGTGGTCCGCAAAGGCGGTGGCACCGACACAGAAATCGTCGTCACTGGCGAGCAGCTTCCTGGCCGTCAGGTCGCGGGTGTTACCGCCGGTTTCCAGGTGATCAACAATCCTTACAGCGTCAGCACCACTTTGGCTGCCAGCGGTTTGCAGAGCACCGTTACAGGTAGCACCACCGCCGCTTCCTCCGACATCATCTACCTCGAAGATGAAGGCGTGTTGACCGGTTACTATTACAAAACAGGCGGCGTGGGTGGCATCGGCTGGCGCTCCCTCGCAGACAACGTCAACGATGCAGGTGCGACCCTGATCGCCCCAGGCAAAGCAATCCTTTTCAAGGAGCAGGCCGGCACTGCCGCTTTCGTCCTTCAGGAGCCCTTTGCTGAGTAATCCTCGAAATCCCCCATTCACCCACTTTTTAATCCATGAAAAAATTGATTCTCTCCGCGCTCATCGCGCTGAGCACACTCAGCAGCTCCCAAGCTGCGAACCTTTACTCCAGTAACCTGGGTAACGGTGTTTCGCTTTCCGACGCCACCGTCGGTATCCCTGAAGGAACCATCCGCTTTGGTGTTTTCCCAAACGGTTTTGACTTTGATGCCAATGTCGATAACTTCGCCGCACTTGACGCTGCTTTCATCGAAGTCGCCTCTTTCAGTGGTGACCTGACAGTTGACTCCGTGGACGGTTTCTATCAGTCCGCTCTATCCTATGACACCTCTGCGACTTATGATGACACAGTGTATGCGACAGGCATCGCCGGACAGAAGGTTTACATCTGGGTCCTCAACAGCCTCGTCCCTGAGGAAGTGACGCAGCAGTTGATCGTCTCTTCCAACCAGACCTGGGTGGCCGCTGACGCCGTGATCGCTGATACCTTTGCCTCTCCTGATACAGGCGTGGCAGGTCTCACCTTTCACGTGGGCAGCAATGCGCTGGGCAACAACATCGGTGCCGGTGCGAACTCCCACGTCCTGGGCGGTGCGCAAACCGAAATCACCGAGGCTGTGCTCTCCGCTGCTCCTAGCGCGACGGCCAATGCAGGCACCAATGTGATTCTGACCGTCACCTCCGATGGTTCGGGTCCAAAGAGCTTCATCTGGTCCAAAGACGGCGAGGTGATTCCAGAAGAATCCTCCAGCACCCTGGACCTCGGCACCACAGTGGCCCAGGACACAGGTGTTTATTCCGTGCTGGTGTCAAACAACGTCACTGAAGAATTCGAAACTAACGAACTCTCCGTCACCATCAATACTCCGAAGCCTACCTTCCTCACCCAGCCGGTGGGAACCGTAGTTGCTGAAGGCGACGAACTGAATCTCACCTCCAAGGCTGTGGCCCAGGGCACGCTTCTCTACCAGTGGAAAAAAGGCGCCAACATCGTTGGCCAGACTTCCCCTGAGCTCTCCCTGCCTAACATGAGCCTAAAGCAGGCCGGTTCTTACTCGGTGACCGTGACCAACCTCCCGACAGCGGGTGGCGGTGCGGTGAACAGTGCCAAGGCCGAAGTCGTGGTGGTCAGCCAGGCTACCAACACGCTTGTCAGCCCCGTCGGTGCCAAGGTGACCCTGACTGCCCTGATCGCCGGCAAAGGCGCGAGCTTTCAGTGGTTCAAGGTCGGCACGGTTGAGCCTCTTACCAATGGCGCTGATTACACAGGTGTCACCACCACCAAGCTGAGTGTCCTGGCCGTTGATGGCGCGGACTCCGGTGATTATTACTGCACAGTCTCCGTGGGTGAAGTCGATGTTAATTCCGGTCTGCAGACTCTGAATGTTTACACCGCCGCTCCTGCCCTTGATGAAACCCTCACGGGTCTGCCTGCGATGCCGGATGGCAAGATCGGTGAGACCTATTCCTACCAGATCCCAGTTCTGGGTGGCGCAAGCGGTGCTCCTGCGACCTATGGTCAAAAAGGCCTCCCAGCCGGTCTGACGCTGAACACGAAGACAGGTCTGATCACAGGCCGTCCAAGCAAGGCAACCACCGGCGATGTGACCGTCACCTTCACGGTGACCAACAAATTGGGCAGCGACACCGCAACGGCCTCCATCGCCATCCTGGCTTCTCCTGAACTTTCCGGTCTTGCTGGTCTTTATGTTGGCCCGATTGATCGCAACACTGAATCCGGCATTTTCGGTGCTGAACTCGGTGGTCGCTTTGAAATGACCGTCACGACTCTGGGTTCCATCACCGGTAAGCTCTTCCTGGGTGCAACGCAGCTGTCTGTCAAAGGCTTCATCGAACTCGGTGGCGAACTTCCTTCCACTGAACTCGTCGTTGCCCGCCCCGGCAACCTGACTCCTCTGAAAATCGGCATCGAAATCGATGGCGATGAAATCTTTGGTTTCATCAGCGACACGGTGGTCGGCAGCGACATGGTCTTCGACGGCTATCGCAATGTTTACAAAAAGGGCACCAACGAGCCTGAAGGTCTGGGCCAGTATAACTTTGTTATCGCACTCGACGACGAAAACGAGGACCTCGTGACAGACGCCACTCTGCCGCAGGGTGCCGGTTACGGGATCTTCACCGTGGCCGCTGATGGTAAGCTGTCCGTGAAGGGCAAAACCGCCGATGGCGAAGCCTTCACGACTGCTTCCTTCCTCAGCCCGGACTACGATGTGTTCATCTTCCAGACGCTTTACAAGACCGTCCAGAAAGGCTCCATCTTGGGCCGCTTGGCGATTGATGAAGACCAGCTCATCGACGGCAGCGCCACTCAGCTGCGCCCTGCCGATCCTTCGACCAAACAGCGCACCTATGCCGCCGGTTTCGACCTGACGGATGAGGAAGAGAACGCCCTGATCATTCGCGGTGGTGCCTACACGGCACCCGCCTCGAAGATTTATTTGGACGCCAGTGCCAACGACGTCGCTCAACTTATATTCATCCGTGGTGTTGAAGAAGCCGCTGAAGCTGCTGAGGCTGGCATTACATTGCTGGACAACTTCAAGTTCACCATCGGTGCGAACGAAGCGAAGACTAAACTGGTCATCAACTCCAAGACTGGCCTCATCACTGGTAGCTTCGCCCTTGCGGACAAGCGTGCAAGCAAGTTCGAAGGCGTGATCATCCCTGATGAAGCAGACTTCATCGGCGCAGGCTTCTACACGTTGCCATCCGCAGTCGGCACCACCTCCAGCATCCTTTCCGGCCTCATGGTCCTCGAGGTGCCTGTTCCTTAACCCGATTCAACAAGAGACGAAGAACCTCACTTTTTAAAAATTGAATATGAAACTACCTAAATTCAAAGCCCTCGGCCTCGGCATCGCGGCCCTCGGCTGCGCTTTCGGCACCGCCCGTGCTGACATCGTCGAGATCGGCGACAATATCGCTTCCGACACACGCTGGACCCGTGACAACGTGTATGTGGTCACCAAGATCATCTACGTTCTGCCTCCGGCCAAACTGACCGTGGAACCAGGAACCGTGATCCGTGCTGCTAGCTCCGACATTACCGGTGTGACCAACAGCCCGGGTTCGATCATCGTGACTCGTGGTGCCAAAATCATTGGTAACGGAACCGTGGATGATCCGATCATCTTCACCAGCCTGGACGATCCTTACGTTCCTGGTGGTGCAAATACCATCCCAACGAGCGTGCCTGGTATCGTTCTTGGTTCACCCGCTACGGTGCCGATCACGCCCAAGGAGTATTCTCCGAATGGCCCTGTCGGCTCCAACGGCCTTGCCTACTCGAAAGAGTGCGGCGGTCTGGTGTTGCTGGGACGCACCCCACTTGGGTATGACCGCGACGGTGATGCCAACATTCTCCAATGGAATGGCACGGTCCACAGTGGCGATACCCTCGCCCAGCCTACTGTTTTTTCCATTGCTACCGGTAATGGTGTTGGTTTTGCACTGATCGAAGGCCTGACCTCCACTTCTGTGGTCCTGGCGCAGCCTTTTGACCCGGATGGCGCTGGCGAGGTCTTTCCTCCGAGCACGACCTTTAACCTGGGTTTCTTTGGTGGCGTTGACGAAAACGATAGCAGCGGTGTGATTCGTTTCTGGTCTCATCGTTACGGTGGTTTCAACATCGCAACCGCGAATGAAATCAACGGTGTTACTCTGGGTGGCGTTGGCCGCGGCACGGTGTTTGAGTTCCAGGAAGTGACTCAAAACGCGGATGACGGCTTTGAGTGGTTCGGTGGCTACGTCAATGGACGTTACCTCGCATCCGTCGTCAATGGTGACGATTGCTTCGACGGTGACTTCGGTTATTCCGGTAATCTTCAGCATCTGTTCGCCATCAATGACAATGAAATTTATCTTCGCTCCGGTTTCGGCACTGAGAGCGAAGGTCTGTCCGTCGGTCGCAATACAAATGCTCAGAGCGATAAAATGGTCGAGTGGGATGGTTCGGAAAACAACCTGTCGGGAGTGACCCCCCAGACGGATTCCCGTTCCTTTAACTTCACCTTCATCGGCAACCGAGGCGCAACCAATGGCACTCCTGCCGCCACTGACAGTTCGATCAACCTTCTTCAAGGCACGACGGCCGTCTGGTCTCACGGTGTTACTGAAGATATCTTTGGACCAGCGGTTTTGATCTCTCAGAGTGTTACAGCCAGCGGCAGTCCAAATGGAACCAAAGGTGACGTGCTACAGACACTCTACTTCAATGTGGGATCTATCAAGAGCGGTGATGATGCAGAAAACACGATTGACCTGTCCCTGACAACGATCTCGCAGATCCGTGCCAAAGGCCACGCCACTAAAAATGGTCTGGACCCCCGCTTGGTCGATGACACCGATGTGGGCAGTGTCGCCCGTGACCTGACAATGGCCCTTCCGGCTGTTGATGGTGTGACGGACTTCTTCTCCCCTGTGCGTTATCGCGGTGCCATGCGTGACAACAACTGGCTCTTTGGCTGGGGTTGGAGCCATGAGATTGGCCTTCTGACCACTTCCAACGTGGATCGCCCACGTGTGAGTCTGAGTGTTTCAGGGGCTGCCGTGTCGGTTTCTTTCAATGCTGACATGGACGAAACCACAGGTTCGGATGAAGTGCTCTACATTGTCGAGCGCTCCACCGATGGCAAATTCTGGGTGCCTGTCGGTGCCGTGCAGGATGGTTCTACCGCAGACGCAGGCTTCAAAGTTCTTGCTGATAGCGATTCCGATGCCGGTGAGATCACCGTAACAGACAGCAACTACACCTACACGGGTGCAGTCGTGCATTATCGTGTCATTCCTCAGTAATTTTCAGTCGAACTGAAAGTTAGATTGAGCGGGGTGGTCCTTGGATCACCCCGCTTTTTTGTGTCTCGATGGATGCTGTTAGCCGTTACTAGGGCATTATCAATTATTTGTTTCCCATTCAGGAAGCGAATTGAGAGGAGAGCTGATACTCTTGTCCGCCGTCTTCAAATGGCGGCGGAACCAGGAAGAGCTAGGGTGCGGGCAGGCTGCTTAGCTGAGTAACGAATGCCCAAGCTTCTCTCGCACCGCAAATCCAAGACTGAAAGCAAGTGACTGCTTTGTCACACTTCATCATTTCTCATGCCTAGCTCGCTCATTGCATAGCCAAGAAATTTTCGGGATATAAACTCAGAAAGTGATTGTGACAGGCTGTATCAGGCTGGAGGTGACGTTTTTGTCACTCAATTCGAGTTTCTTGGAGGATAAGGCATAGCAATGATCAAGTGCTCTTGGGTTGTCCAAGATCAGATTTTATGGCGACTCATCCCCCTGTTTTGTTTCTGATAACCCGAGGTTTACACGCCCATTTGAGACATGCCATCGTGTCTGGAACCTGTTTACTTGGCACGTTGGTTTCCGGATTGTCCATGGGTTCAGCGGCTACAGAGACCTTGGTGGATCAACTGGTTTCAGATTCTCAAAAGCACGTGATTCAGCGGCAGAGCGATCCTCAACATCCGCTGCGTAGAGCTGAGGCGTACGCGGTAGGACTGGCCGCAGATCTGACTCTCTACAATGAATGGATGCTGCGGATCATCCGACAATATGTCGAGGCAGGGCAATTGCATGATGCAGAGTTTCTTGTGAAAAAACTTCCAGGTTACGGGCGTGCCCTAGCTCATGCAGAAATGGCTCTGACTTACGCCCGGCGGCATGAGAACATGGAAGCCGAGAGACATTTGCAACAGGCTCAGAAATACACCGGGCAAGCCACGGGATTGACTGCGGAAAAGATCAGATCAGATTCCGCTTTGGCCTTGTTTCATCTGGATAGAAAACCGGAGGCGACTGCCCTGATGTCGCGACTCGGTCGCCTGAGCTTGCTCAGCCTGGAGGGGCAATTGCACGAAGAGGGACTGGTGAAAGCCATCGAATTGCTGGACGCGAAAAGGAGGCTTGTGTCAGTGAGTGACAAGGGTGAAGACGAACGAAAGGCTCGATTCTTGTTGTCCTGCGCAAAGCAGCATTTCAAGGAAGGGACTGCTAAATCTGGCGAAGTGTTTCTGGACGCCATCGGAGAGATGGCTATGGAAAATGGCCTGCCCAATGCTCAGCGTGTGATTTTAGACATGGCCCAAGTGGCCTGGGCTGGCGGACAGCAGAAGACCGCACGAAAGGCGATCAATTTGTTTTTTCAGTGCTGTCAGGCCTACGGTGATGGCGCTGAATGGAAGCCGGTCTTTTTAGCGGATGGTGTCAATGTCTTGCTCGGTTGGGGACTGAAAGATGAAGTCAAGCCTTGGCTGAAACTGGCCGATCAAAGCATGGCGGGTGTTTTTGTTTTGGATGCCCCTCAGGCTTATCTGGCGATAGCAAAGCAATATCGAAAAATGGGCGAAGAATCAGAGGTTGAGCCTCGGGTTACGATGACACTACGTTCAAGTGCCGCTTACAAGCACCCGCGTGCTTTTGCCTCGGCGGCTGTGCAGGTCTGTCTTTTTTACGCTAACTCTGGGGACGAGATTCCTGGCAATATTTCACAAATCCTCACCCAGCTCGCTGCGGAGGTGGGCAATCCATAAGCATGATCTCAGCCAGCAGTGTTTCGAGGAAGGTTCTGGCAGGCGGATTCTACCTGACTCTGGTTTTCCAGGTCATGTGGGTCGGTATGGTATTGGGCCAGGAGGGAAATGGTGCTTTGCGCGGCAATGCCCAGGACGCGGATTTTTATGTGCCGATTCCGGGCGTCAGTGTTCAATTGGAGGGGACAGGTTATTCCGCAACCACAGATGAAAACGGTAACTTTTTTATCAACGACCTCAAGCCTGGTCAATACACCGTTCTTGCTTCATCAAGCGGTTACATTCGTGACAGGCGCACCGGGGTGGTGGTGAAAGCGGGTGGAGTTTCGGAAGTTGCTGTGTCCATGACGGCTGAGGTGGTGGAACTGGATGAGTTTGTCGTTTCTTCCGAAGAACTCGTGGATACCGGTTCGACCGCTGCGGCCCTGACTTTGAGGTCGGAAATGAAGAGTTTCACAGATGTCCTGGGGGCCAAGTTCATTGCACAGACGGGGGCCAGTGACGCGGCGAAGCTGCTGGCCAAAACCACAGGCGTCAATGTGGCCGATGGTAAGTTCGTAGTGGTTCGTGGTTTGAATGACCGTTACAATGTCGTGAGTCTGAACTCTCTTCGCGTGCCCAGTTCCGACCCGGACAGGCGTGCTGTGGCGTTGGACCTTTTCCCCAGCGCTGTGATCGAGGATGTTCGCACGAGTAAGACCTTTGTACCTGATCTCAACGGTGAATCAACAGGTGGGACGATTAACATTGTGACCAAAGCGGTGCCGGATGAGGATTTTGTGAAGTTCAAGGCCAGCACCGGTTATAACACCCAGTCCACAGGTAACGATAAATTCCTGTCGTACAGAGGTGGGGGAACCGGGATGTTTGGCACAGCTAAGGATCGGGCTTTACCTGGATTTATCCGAAACTCAGCTTTGCCTGATCTTAGAAGTTTCTCGCAAAGCGGCGTTGGTACAGGATTGACGCGTTATGATCTGCCGGCACGTGTTGAGAGACAACGAGTTAACGATACTTTAAGTCCCGTGATGGGCACTCAGGAAGTGAGTGCGCCTGTGGACTTCAGTTTGGAGGCAAGCTTGGGCCATCGAGGAGAATTTATGGGTGCGCCTGCGGGTATTACGGTAGCCGCCGACTACTCAAAAAAGTACGTCTATAATGACGATGATCTTGTAGGTCGTTATGTCTTTACAGGTCTTGGGGTGGCAGGGGCAGGAGAGGTGCAGGAAATCAAGCGTATCTCGACGGTTCGCTCTGGTCAGGAGACGATGCGGGCAGGCTTGCTCGTTGCGGCGGGTATTGAGCCAGATGATGGGAATGAAATCGTTTTCACTTATTTCTTTAACCGAATCGCTGATGACCGGGCGACATTACAGGATGGTCAATTAGACTCGAGTTTTGGACCAACTCAAAGAGACTATCGCGAGTCTTTAGCCTACACGGAACGCGAGCTCCGTGTCATGCAACTGGCAGGGAAACATGAACAGACGATCAATGGCAAAGATCTGGATATTTCATGGGCCTTGGCCTACAACCAATCTTCGCAGTTAGAGCCGGATCAGCGATTTGTTAGAGGAGTTAACGATACACAAACAGGCCAAGTAATCCCAGTTCCTGGAAACCCTGTGGTGCCGGAGTTTCAGCGGCTCTGGCGTGAGCTGTATGATCAAAATTATTCGGCTCGGTTTGACGTCGGAACGGGCCTTTTTGAGGGGGCTGATGGGGAAGAGGTGAATCTTAAATTTGGCGGTATGCTGGATGTCACGAATCGTGATTATCGGGCAGATTCGTTTGCCTATGCGCGTGGTTTGGAAAATCAGTCGTTCACACCCATTGTTCCAGGCACGACTTGGGGAGATGTTTTCCTTGGTAACAATCCACCCGTAGGTATTCCTAACAATCCGACTCTTAATTCCGTCCAGAATTTCACTTTTCTATACAGATCAAACGGAATTGAAACCTATGAAGCCTCCCAACTCATTTCAGCTGGTTACATGACATTAGAGATGGATCTGGGACCGAGTCTGAATGTGATTTTGGGAGGTAGGTTGGAAACGACGGATATCAACATCAGTTCGGGACCTATCTGGCAGTATGCAGACGAGCAGTTGCGGTTTGCTCTGCTGAGTGATCGTGAACGCTTTGGTGATGATGATACCGTGAGACAACTTGTGAATGCCGCCTTTCAGGGAAACTTAGCGGCTAGAAATGACCCGCGTATCACTTCGCGCAGTCGAGCTGCTATCCAGGAGCAGCATTTCCTACCGGCACTTTCGGTGAATTGGGACATGACGGAAACCATGCGTGTGCGGTCTTCGCTTGCACGTACTGTGGCGCGTCCTTCCTTTAAAGAACTGGCACCGGTGATTTTCTTGAATGTCGAATCAGGGGACATCTTTGTCGGTAATGTGGATCTCGATATGTCCACGATCATGAACTACGATGTACGCTGGGAGTGGTTCCCGACGCCTGGCAGCCTGATCGGTGTTAGCTTTTTCGGCAAGACGATCAACAAGCCCATCGAGCTTTCGCAGGAAAGCGGCACCGTGGATATTTTCCGTTACATCAATTCAGAGAAAGGCACCGTCTATGGTATGGAACTGGAGTTTCAGAGAGACCTGAGCTTTATCGGTGAGGAACTGCGTCATTTCTCCTTGGGTGCCAACTACTCTTACATTCAGTCCCAGGCTGAACGACCTGCGTTCATCACCTCTGGCACAGATGCAAATGGCAATCCCAACACGGTTGACAGCTTGTTCGGTAGAAGTCGCCGTCTCCAGGGACAACCTGACTACATCGTAAACTTCAACCTTACCTACGATAACCCAGAATATCCGTTGTCTTCTGGTGTCTTTTTAAACATCACCGGACCGCAGCTCTTTGCGGTGGGTGGTCAACCCGCAGACCCGGATGTTTTTCAAGAGCCTTTTACCACGCTTGATGTGGGGCTGACTTATAAAATCACGAAAAACAGCCGTGTCAGTCTGAGGGCTCAGAATTTATTGAATGCGGAGGTGAGGCGGTATTTCAACAACCAAGGTCGTCCGATTCACTCCACTCGCAGGACAGGTATTGGCTTCTCTCTGAGCATGACGGTTGACTGGTGATTTTCACAGAAGCTGTGAAACGATGTAGGATCATGGGAAATGGGAACAGGTAAAGATTTTCCTGACTTGAGCTCGGCGTTCATTGGGGCATGATCTTCGGGTCTAATCCCCCCTTAGGTGTCATTACTTTCCATCAAATGCCCGCATTGTGAAACTCTGGTTCACGTGCAAGTCACGGCCGTGGCCCGTTCACGACCCTGTCCTGCTTGTGGCGAGGCATTGATGCTGCAGGTGGCCGAGCGTTCTACGGGCGTGAAGCGCAGGGCGTTGCTTGTGGTGCAGGAGGTGCCTGTGGATTCAGTGGAGGCTGTGGCGGATGGCCCTGAGCCGCAGCCATTGCTGGGCGAGCCCTTTGATCGAATGAAGGCGGACCCTGAGTTGGTACGTTTGCGCAGGCGCCTGCTTTCGGGGGTGGCGATGGTCGGGGCGCTGATTTTGATGGCGACGATTTGGAGTCTGGTTTCAAGCTCCGATTCTTTGCCCGGCTCTCCTATCGATGCCACGGACATCGAGCCTTTGGTGGGTGCGAAACCACAACCGGAACCACGGGAACAGCACCTGCCCCCCATGCTATCGCAACCTCTGGACATTGAGGAAATCGTTAAAAGGCGTCAATCCGAGGTCCATCCCACCGGGTTGGGCGGAGAATAGGGGGGTGGGCAGATCGTCGCGAAAAACTTTTTGCGATTCTGCAAGAAGACAATTCTGGAGGCGTAATTCCCAACAGACTCTGTAAAAACCTACCCCTCCCGCGCTATGAAAATGCACCCCAATTGCCAAGGCAATCACATCGATCTCCGTGCTGGCGTCAGTCGCCGAGACTTCCTGTATGTCGGGATGATGGGCGGCCTTGGGCTGACCTTGCCCGAGATGCTGCGTTTGCAGGCAGCCCAGAAAATCGCGGATGTAGAGACCTACCAACCGATCGCCGATTCCATCATCCACATCTATCTTCCAGGTGGGATGGCACAGCATGAGTCCTGGGATCCAAAGCCCTTCGCTTCCCCGGATTATCGTGGCCCCTATACCCCGATCAAGACCTCCATCCCCGGTGAATACGTGGGTGAGAAGTTTCAGAACATTGCCAAGATCATGAACAAGCTGACGGTTATCCGCAGCATGACTCACGGTGAAGCGGCTCACGAGCGCGGCACCCACAATATGTTCACGGGTTATCGCCCGAGCCCGGCCATCAAGTTTCCAAGTTTCGGTTCAGTGATCTCTCACGAACAGGGTTCCCGAAACAATTTGCCTCCTTACGTCGCAGTGCCCAATATGGTCGCTCCTGAGCAAGGCACCGGCTACATGAGCAGCGCGTTTGGTCCCTTCGCCCTGGGCAGCGATCCTGCGGATAAAAACTTTACTGTGCGTGATTTGTTGACGCCCAAGGACATTGACGACAAGCGCTTTGATCGCCGTCGTTCGCTTTTGGGCACTGTCGATGAGCATTTTCGCAATGTCGAAAAAGCGGACTCCATCAACGCCATGGATAGCTTTTATCAGGCAGCCTACGGTTTGGTCAGTAGCAGCCAAGCCCGCGAAGCTTTCGATCTTAATAAGGAATCAGACAAATTGCGTGACGAATACGGTCGCAACAGTGCAGGTCAGCGTTTCCTCCTGGCTCGTCGCCTCGTCGAGGCGGGTGTGCGCATGGTTTCGGTTAACTTCGGTGGCTGGGATCATCACAGCAATATCAAGAGTGCTTTCGACGGTCAGGCACCTCAGTTTGATCAGGCCTTTGCGCGTCTCATCACCGATCTCTCGGATCGTGGGATGCTGAAAAAGACACTCGTCATGGTCAGCTCTGAATTTGGCCGCACGCCGAAGATCAACGGAACCAATGGTCGCGACCACTGGCCGCGCGTTTTCTCGGTGGCAATGGCCGGTGGTGGTGTCAAGGAAGGTTACATCCACGGGGCCTCTGACTCCCTCGGTGGTGAACCGGATCGCGATGCTGTTGGCCCGGAAGATCTGGCCAAGACCATGTATCGTTTGCTCGGCATCAATGGTGAAAAACGCATCATGGCTGATGGCGGTCGCCCGATCGACATCGTCAATGGTGGTCGTGTGATGACTGACTGGATTGCCTAATCTGGTTTCAATCCTGTAAGTTTTGAAGGCGGTGTGGAGCGATCCATGCCGCCTTCTTCATGAATCCCTGGCACCATCCCATGCGGATTTCTGCAATAAGTGCCCTCCTGGTCTCCGTAGTTTGTCTCGATTGATTTCTTTTCTCATGAACGTTCGTCACCTCTTCACTCTACTCTCGATGATCCTCCTCGGGGTTGTGCCTTTGCAGGCCGCTTATCCTGAGTTCAATACCACCCGGCCCAATGGTGGTCAGCGCGGCACGGAACTGAAGCTCACCATCACCGGAAATCGTCTGGATGATTTTGAGAGCATGATTTTTTTCACCCCTGGCTTCACACAGAAGAGCGTGGAAAAGGTGGAGAAGAACAAGGTGGAACTGACCATCGCCATCGCCCCGGAGGTGGAACCAGGAAATCATCTCATGCGTGTCCGCACCCGCAGTGGTGTGTCGCATGCCCGGCAGTTCTTTGTCGGCCCCTTTCCAAACGTGGAAGAAAAAGAGCCTAACTCAGAGTTCGACACTGCTCAGGTTATTGGCTTCGATCAATCGATCGAAGGTCTGATCACCAGTGAGGATGTGGACTATTACAAGTTGTCCGTTAAAAAAGGACAGCGCATCAGCCTAGAGGTGGATGGTCTTCGTCTTGGTTATACCGTCTTTGATCCTTACATCGCTATCTTGGACAAAGACCGCTTTGAAAAGGCTTTCTCAGATGACACCATTTTACATCGTCAGGATGGTTATTGTTCTTTTGTCGCGGAATACGATGGCGACTATTACGTGATGGTTCGCGAATCTTCTTATCGGGGCGGCAATACGAGTTTTTATCGCCTTCATGTGGGTGGTTTCCGTCGTCCAGATGTCGTCTATCCTGCCGGTGGAATGCTGGGCAGTGTGACCAAGGTGCGCTTCATCGACAAAGAAGGTGTCTTTGAAGAGGAAGTGAAACTGCCGACTGTGCAAGATCCGGGATTCATGATTTTCTCCAAGGGGGCTGAAGCTGCTCCCTCTGGCAATCCATTTCGTCTGGTGCCTTTTGAGAACACGCTGGAAGCCGAGCCTAACAATGAGCAGGCCAAGGCTACGCAGGTGATTACCGGTGAGCCGGTGGCTTTGAATGGCGTGATCGAGACTCCGGGCGACATTGACTTCTTCAAGATCGCTCTGAAAAAAGATCAACAGGTCGTCCTGCTGGCCTTTGCGCAGAGCCTGGGTTCTCCGCTGGACTCCGTGATCAATGTTTATAACGAAAAAGGTGGCAGTATAGGGGGCAATGACGACGGGGGTGGTCGCCGTCGTTTGGACAGCAAACAAACCCTCAAGGTGCCTGCGGATGGAAATTATTTCGTTCGTGTGGCAGATCATCTCGAGCGCGGCGGGCCTAACTTTGTGTATCGCATTGAGTTAGTCGCCAGCCAGCCTGAGCTGACCTTTGCCTCCCCGCACTATTCTGTGAATGACTCCCATTACCGTCAGTTCATGGCGATCCCGCGCGGCGGTCGCATGGTTTTGTTGGAAAACTTCTCCCGCAGCAACGTGGGTGGAGACTTCAAGTTTGAAGCGGCAGGTCTTCCTGCGGGCGTCAAACTCCTGACCGAACTGGCCCCCAAAGATCAGCCCGGGATGCCTTTGATGTTTGAGGCCACCGCTGATGCGCCGTTGGGGCATGTCACGGTTCCTGTCGAACTCAAACCCGTGGACCCAAATGTGAAGGTCACTGGACAGATGCGTCAGGAATTCGACATCGTTCGTCAGGGGAATGTCGTTTTCTACACGGAGATTCAGGATAAGCTGCCTGTGGCTGTGGTTGAGGAGGCTCCTTATTCTCTCGAAATCGTCAAGCCAACCGTCCCGCTGGTGAACAATGGCATTCTCAATCTCAAGGTTATCTCGAAGCGCAAGGAAGGCTTCAAGGCACCCATCCGCGTTTTGATGGTCTGGAAGCCGAATGGCATCAGCACCTTGGGTGAGCAAACGATCCCAGAGGGCCAAAACGAGTGTAATTTTGTCCTGGATGCCAATGCAAACACCCCAGCAGGCACCTGGAAGTTTGTGGTCATGGGTGAGGCGGATGCCGGCAATGGTCGTGTTTACAATGCTTCTCCCTTCTGCGAGGTGACGACTGCACCCGCTTATGTGGCTGCACCCGCAATTCCGCTGACGGCTGTTGAGCAAGGGCAGGAAACGATGATGGTGGCCAAGATCGAGAACTTGCAGCCTTTTGAAGGTGAAGCTGAAGCGTCCATCGTTGGGGTTCCAGAGACCATCCCGATTGAGTCTGCAAAGATCAGCAAGGATACCAAAGAGGTCGTCTTCAAGGTGAAGACGAATGACAAATCCCCTGTCGGAAAACAGGCAAATCTTTTCGTTCGTGTAGATGTGCCTATCGCAGGCGGAACGACCACTCACCGGATTGCTTTGGGTTCAACACTTCGCATCGATGCCCCGCGCAAGGTGGTGGCCAAGCCAGCCGTCGTTGCGGAAAATAAACCGAAGGAAGTGGCCAAGCCTGCGGCCCCTAAACAGCTTTCCCGATTGGAGCAGTTGCGTCTTGAGGCTGCTGGTGGAGCCAAGTAAAGTCTTGTTCTTCAATTCACTGAAGTCCCATCGTCTGCTTGGCAGCGATGGGATTTTTTGTGGTGTTAGACCGGTTTTCAAAAAGGTTGTCTGAAAAAGGGCTGTACATTCACTAGAAAGAGTGATGAGTAGGGGGTGTGGGACGGCCGCGCATCGAGCTCAATGTGGAGACTGCTTCTTTTCAAGAAGTCA